>Ga0209582_1000001_pt1:0-205000 | contig 524909 bp, 464 predicted proteins | sample KloWWTmetKNB5Kit_FD_187176 | JGI IMG/M metagenome (GOLD analysis project Ga0209582, IMG submission 187176) | Active sludge microbial communities from Klosterneuburg, Austria, studying microevolution and ecology of nitrifiers - Klosterneuburg... | ecosystem: Engineered > WWTP > Aerobic...
TGTACAGATGGCGTAGCCTGTACAGAATACGAACACCAGAGAAATAGAAGAACGACATTTAGAGTAATAGGCACCAACATCAATGTGAAGTCCTTAGAACGATTTGACATGCAAGTAGATCCTTGCAGAACATGTCCTTTCTAGTATGATAGTTTAAATAATTTAAAGTCTCGAAATTTTTTCGAGACTTTTTTTATGGAATTTTAATCCCAATAGACTCTTTATATATAAATGAAAAATGAAAGAGCAATTGTTACATTTTATTTGGCAAAACAAGCTATTTAATATACATGAATTAAAAACATCGGATGGTCTTCCAGTAACGATTCTTGACTTTGGTAGATTAAATAAAGATGCAGGACCTGATTTTAGTAATGCTAAAATAAAAATTGGGGAGATATTGTTTGTTGGAAATATTGAAATTCACGTACATGCCTCTGATTGGAAAAAACATCAGCATTCAACAGACAGAAAATATGATAATGTCATCTTACACGTAGTTTTTTTTAATGATTGGGATATGTCTGAAATTCCTACTCTTGAATTAAACGGAAAAATTCCAAGAACTCTATTAAATAAATTTGAATTATTAATGCATTCAAATTTAGCATTGCCTTGCAAACATTTAGAAGCAACCATTCAGTCAATAACACTCGACAAATGGAAAGAAAGATTACTTATTGAACGATTAGAACGTAAATCAGAGGATATTATTAATCATCTACAAACAAACAATAATGATTGGGAGCAAACTTGTTATCAATTAATAGGGAAATATTTTGGAAGTCATATTAATAAAGACCCATTCGAAATGTTGACTAAAACAATTGATTATAAAATCCTTGTAAAAAATCAAAACGACATACAACAAATAGAAGCCATTCTTTTCGGTGTTGCTGGATTTTTAAATAAAGATTTTGTCGATAATTACCCAAGAGATTTAAAAAAGGAATTTGAATTTCTTAAACAAAAATATGCACTAACATGCTTGCAAGAGCATCAATGGAATTTTTTACGCATTCGCCCAATTTCATTTCCAACTATACGCTTAAGTTGGTTCGCACAATTGATGCAGCAAATGCCATTGTTTCAAAAGATGATTGATACAAAAAATCCAATATCTATTTTCGAGAATATAGAAGTTTCAGATTATTGGAATCAGCATTACATATTTGATAAATGGAGTAAAAATAAAACTAAAAATTTAGGCGATTCCTTTAAAGCAATATTGGTAATAAATGTTGTTGTTCCATTATTATTTGCGTATGGTAAATACACCAATGATGAGAACTATATCGAAAATGCAATTGATTTATTATACCACACCAAAGAAGAACAAAACGCCTTGTTGCAAAAGTTTGACGCATCAATTTGGAGTAGAAAATCAGCATTCGACACACAAGCATTATTGGAATTAGACACCAATTACTGCAGTAAACTGCGCTGTTTAGACTGCGCTGTAGGATGTTCCATATTAAGCTTCAATAATCCTGCTGTATTTGAAAATATTGCTTAATTTTAGTACATGTTAGAACGTCCAGCAAAAATACTTAAATACCGTTCCTTGCGAGATGTAATAGAGATGAACGTATATGGTGTATGTGCATTCCTGGGCAGGAAACTATCAATTCCTTCTAAAAAAGTACGCCTTTTTTTTATTTATACATCGTTTATTGCTTTGGGTTCGCCCATAATTATTTATCTGATTCTTACATTTATTCTCAATATGCGATACATGATCAAAAATAAACGCAATCCAGTTTGGGATATTTAATTCACTCTTATGCGTATCTTTAATTCTAAGCCAGCAATCAAGCTCACACAAGAACAAGTTATTCAAAAATTAGAAATATTTTGTGCGTATAGAGAAAGATGTGCCTCCGAAATCCACCAAAAATTAATTGCATTACACGTAAATAAAGATGAAATAGATTTTTATTTAGATTATTTAAAGGAAAATAATTTCTACAATGAAACACGATTTGTAAATGCATTTGTACGTGGAAAATCAGCTATAAAAAAATGGGGAAAACATAAGATTGTTCAACAATTGCACACAAAAAATATTCCAATAGAAGTAATTCAAAAAAGTCTACACCAAATAGACGAAGAGGCTTATAACAATCGACTTCATGATATTATTTTAAAGAAGAATAAATTATTAAATGAAGAAAATGATTTTAAAAGACGACAAAAATTAGTCATTTTTGCTCAACGGAAAGGCTATGAAACACAGTTGATTTTAAATGCCATTCATCATCTAAATTTATAAAAAATGAACAGACAAATTTATACAGAAGGCTCACCTTGGGAACCCATCGTTGGTTATGCAAGAGCAGTAAAAATAGGCAATATCATCGAAATTTCAGGCACTACAGCTACAGTAAACGGCGAAGTGGTTGGCAAAGGTGATATATACGAACAAACGAAATGCATCCTTCAAAAGTTTGAAAAAGTTTTGGAACAATATGGTGCAACAATGAACGATGTTATTCGTACACGAATTTTCTGTACAGACATTTCGCAATGGGAAGCTATTGGAAAAGCGCACGGCGAATTTTTCTCAGAAATAAAACCAACCACTGGCATGTATCAAATTTCAAAATTAATTTCTGAAGAGTTATTAGTAGAAATTGAAGCAACTGCCATAGTAAATAAATAGTTGCAAGTATCTTATCTGTTTCTTATCTTTATTTAATGAAGAAACATCGCAAATACCTAACTTTATTTTTAATGCTGAGTATCGTTTTTGCTAACTCATGCCACAAAGGCGTTGGTTGTCCGGCCGATCAATACAACGATTGGAAAAAAATTGAAGCCGCACGTAAACAACAACTTAAGAGTCCAAACAATCCCAATAAAGGAAAAAAATCTAAAGGACCTAAAGTAGTAGGAAATGGTGTTGTTCCTCAGTAATTTCAACGTTATACTTTTTGGTGTAAAATAAAATAGAGTAAAATATTTTTTAAAAATGGGCTCAGTAAACCCGAATAATTATTTTCAACATAATTATTTGAAAACACAAAATGGCAGAAAACACTGCTGTTTCACAATGATTTTATAGAATACGATTCCACCAATTTCTAAATGCATCTAACCAATGGATATTCGATTTTCTTTCAATATCCATCTTGAAAATTTCACCACTTTTGTTTTTAGAGGTACTACTGATAATCGTTTCATTTTTACTAACCATTTTAAACGCAATTACTTGTTCAATATGCGACATCGTATCAATGATAAATTGCGAACTTAAATGCTCTGTAGTAAATAAAATTTCATTTGGCTGATACATTTCTATCACAGCATGTATATTTTCTATCGAACCTAAATGTTTTATATGTTTACTATCATTGTGAATAGAAATAAATCCAATAAAATAGGAATGCGTATCGAGTGGTTCCATCTTCTTTGCCATCAAAAGAGCGTCATCTTCATCTGCAACAATCAAATATTTTTTTTCATTTTTTAAAAATATATTTAAACTATTGTTTTGCCAATGATATATACAACGGTAAATAAAAAATACTGCTAAATTCAAAATTAATCCAGACACAATAATACCTCTTGAGGTGCGCAATGAATTAGGGAAAAAGGCGTAACATACAGCAATTACTATAGTTCCAGCTAATTGTGCCATCCATATACTCTTCCATTTATTCCCATTTTTATAAACACCTACAAAATACATACTACTTAGCCAAATCAATACATATATTGGAATATTGAAATAAAAATAGGTAATAGGGAAAACTATGTGGTCATTCGATTTAACCACGCGTTCCCAAAAAATATGTAAGAAATACAAGTTTCCTGTCATGATACTTACATCTAATAAAGGAAGTCCAAAAGGTTGAAGCAACTGTTGCAAAAATGCCATTAAACCACGTACATAAATAGCAATATGCAATAGTATTTTCATAATTAAACCATCTGTGCCAGCAACATGCTTATTGCAGAAAATAAGCATAGCTTGGTAGAACGTTTTAATGTAATTTAAACTGCCTTTTTTAGTGCTTTCTCCTTTAAAATGAATAATAGAAGTGTTTGCAAAATAAATATTCTTGAAGCCGGCATTGTTAATGCGATATGATATATCGATATCTTCACCATACATAAAAAAAGCTTCATCGAGTAAGCCAATTATATCCAATACGCTTTTGCGTAAAAACATACAAGCGCCACTTAGTACATCTACTTCGTGCGTTTGTTCTTTGTCTAAATACCCAAGATGATATTTCCCAAAAACTCTTGAATTTGGAAAGAGCTTAGACAAACCACTCAACTTTGAAAATGCTGCAAAAGGAGTTGGAAATCCTCGTTTACTTTCAGGTAAAAAATGGCCGCTTCCATCCACCATTTTTACACCTAAACCACCAATTTGTGTGTCGCTATCCAATTTGTCAACACATAATTGCAACGTGTTTTCTTGAATAATTGTATCTGGATTTAATAATAAAATATATTCTCCTTTCGCTTGTCGTATGGCCTGATTATTTGCCTTTGAAAAACCAACATTTTTTGAGTTGGCAATAATATGTACTTCCGTAAACTTTTGTTCCAATAGCTTCACGGAACCATCCGTAGATTGATTATCCACTACAAAAACTTCATACGCAAAATCAACAGTTGATTTATAAATAGATACCAATGTTTGCTCTAAAAAATAGCGCACATTATAATTCACGATGACGATAGATAATTTCAATGCGTAACTTAAAACTGTTTGTCAAGTAGGTGATATTCAATTTTAGACATGTATGGAAAATAAGGTAAACTTTCTATATGCACTTTTGTTTGAACGGCATCCACATTTTGAAAAATTAATACAGCATCTTTTTTAGTAACGGCAATGAAAAAGCTTTCCAAAATATTTTCTTCTTTCCATAGTCGAATATATTCCATTTCATTTTTAGGTAATTCAGGGTTGGATTTAATGATATTAATGCCATCATCTGAAAGTGTAATTAATACTAGTATTCTATTCATTTTGTTTATTTAATTTGTTAATATTCTTGTTTTAAAAAATGTGTTGTAATAAAGCAAATGGCCATTATTTTTTTAATTCGTGAAGAGGAATGCTAATGTTTACAATAGATAATCTGAGCATAAGTATTCCGTCTCTTATAATTTTCCCAAATAATTTTCATAGGGTAAACGTGATTGAATAGAACGTGCCAACGTAATCTCATCTACATATTCCAGTTCGCCACCAAAGGCAATACCACGTGCAATCGATGTAATTTTAACAGCATAATTATCCAATATCTTTGATAAATAAAATATGGTAGTATCGCCATCAATGGTTGGATTTAATGCCATGATTACTTCCTTAATCTCATTTTCTTGAATTCTTTTTTCTAATGTTTGGATATTTAAAGCATCAGGACCAATGCCATCCATGGGTGAAATCAAACCATCTAATACATGGTATAAACCATTGTAATGCCTCGTGTTTTCAATGGCAATAATATCTCTGAAATTTTCAACCACACACAACACCGTTTTGTCTCGGTAAGCATTAGTGCAAATACTACATCGGTCATCATCGGATACATTATGACAAGAAGTACAAAATTTAATTTCATTTCTCATCTTTAAAATGGCTGCTGAAATATATTGAGTATCTTCTGCTTCTTTCTGCAATAAGTACATCACCAAACGCAAAGCAGTTTTTTTGCCAATGCCTGGCAAGGTGGCAAATGCATTCACTGCATCTTCTATTAATTTAGATGGAAATTGCATAGTGCAAATATAGTAAATACTAGTAAGTAGTAAGTGTAGGTTTTTTATTAACTTCAAACCGCAAACAAATACAACACTATGTCATCAGAAATTATTCTACTATGTATTCTTATTTATTTCTTGCTTTTAATTGCTATTGCCTATTTCACAGGAAAAAATGCCAACAGTGAATCGTATTTTTTAGGCAATAAAAAATCGCTGTGGTTTGTTGTCGCATTTGGACTAATCGGTGATTCACTTTCAGGTGTTACCTATATTTCTGTTCCTGGTTCCGTTAAGGGCGCACAATTTAATTACTTTCAAATGGTATTAGGATATGTAATTGGCTATTGGGCTATTTCATACATCTTATTGCCTCTGTATTATCGCTTGCAATTGACATCTATTTATACTTATTTGCGCGATAGAATGGGTGTGCATACACAACGAACCGGCGCATTTTTCTTCTTACTATCAAGAATTATTGGCGCTGCTGCACGTTTATTTTTAGCAGCCATTGTGTTGCAACGTTTTGTGTTTGATGGGTTTGGAATCCCATTTCCATTAACAGTTGCCATTATCATCTTTTTAATATTAGTGTACACTTATAAAGGTGGTATTAAAACTTTAGTTTGGACAGATATGATGCAGTCTTCATTCTTGTTGTTAGGCGTTATTTTTTCTATTGTCTTTATTTGTTCAGAATTAAATTTATCAATATGGGATATCGTTCCGGCAATAAAAAATTCAGCCTATTCTCAAATATTTTATTGGGATTGGAAAGCTGGCAATTATTTTTGGAAACAATTTTTGGGTGGAGCTTTTATTGCTATTTGCATGACTGGTTTAGACCAAAATATGATGCAAAAAAACCTGAGTTGCAAAACCTTGGGAGAAGCTCAAAAAAACATCAATGCATTTAGTATAATTGTAGTATTGGTAAATTTATTATTCTTAGGGTTAGGTGCATTGCTGTATATATATGCCAATTCCAAACAAATTTCTATTCCTGAAAGAGCCGATGAATTATTCCCATTTTTAGCATTTAACTACTTGGGTACTTTCGCCGGATTAGTATTTGTAATTGGATTAACCGCAGCCACTTTTAACAGTGCCGATTCCGTGTTGACCACTTTAACTACTTCCTTCTATATAGATTTTCTAAGAAAAGAAACAGACAATTCAGAGGCGCATACACGCTTGCGAATGCTCATACATGTTGGGTTTGCTATATTGCTATTTATTACGGTATTGTCGTTTAAATTATTTAAAGATGAATCGATGATTTTCTTAGTGATGAGCATTGCTGCCATCACCTATGGACCTTTATTAGGCTTGTTTGCGTTTGGAATTTTTACAACTAAAAAACCCATAGATGCACTGGTGCCATTAGTTTGTATAGTGAGTGTCACAATATGTACATTATTATATATAGCTTCCAAAAATAAATTAGTTTGGTTAAATGGCTACGTATTTGGACAAGAATTGTTAATCATCAATGGGTTCATCACCTTTATCGGTTTATGGTTGATCAGTAAATCACCTGCAACTATAACCAATTTAAATAATTAATTAGAAATACTATCTTTATAAGTCGTACTTTTTATAGACAGTACGAAGTTCAATAACCCGATTTTTAATTTTTAAATTTGAAAATATGTCATTAGATGATTTTAAAAAGAAAAAACCATTTAAACAACGCAGTTGGACTCAAGTAAACGCATCCAACAGCTGGAGTATGTTTCGTATCATGAGTGAGTTTGTAGATGCGTATGATAAGTTAGACAGAATTGGCCCATGTATCTCTATTTTTGGTTCTGCACGAACTAAACCAGATAATCCATATTATCAATTAGCAACCGAGATAGCTGAACGATTAGTAGAAGAAGGTTATGGTGTAATCACAGGTGGTGGTCCAGGAATTATGGAAGCAGGCAATTTAGGAGCACAAAATAAAGATGGAAAATCAGTAGGTTTAAATATTGAATTGCCATTTGAACAAGGCCATAACCCATACATTGATGTCGATAAATTAATTTCACATCATTACTTTTTTGTACGCAAAGTAGTGTTTGTAAAATATGCTCAAGGATTCGTGTATTTGCCAGGTGGATTTGGTACGTTTGACGAATTATTTGAAGTATTAACTTTAGTGCAAACAAAAAAAATCGATAGAGTCCCAATCGTATTGATGGGCAAATCGTTCTGGCAAGGTATGTTGGATTGGATTCGTGCAGAAGTATTGAATAACCAACACAATATCAACCCGAATGATTTTGATTTATTTTTATTGACGGATGATGTTGAAGAAGCCGTAAATTACATCAATCATTTTTACGAAGAACGCGATTTTGCACCAAATTTTGCATAATCCAAATTTTAAAAATAAATAAATTGGATGATTTAAAATTATCCAATTTATTTTATTTTTTATCTCCTTCAGAGAAGCTTTTTAATGCCTTATTAAACCATTCCCAATCCGGTGTTTCTTTGTCGAATTGGAAGGTCATATAGTTGTCCGGTTTTTTATGAATTTCTTTTAATATCAAAAGTGATTTGCCAACATTGGTAAAATAAGTAAAATGATAACCAATGTTTTTCTTGCGTTGTACAAATGCAATAAAGGCTTTTAAATACACAGAAAATCTTTTCATCTCTTTGTTTTCAAACAAAATTTTTAAAAATAAATACTTGGCATTTAAATCCCATAAAATATCTTTTAACTCGAGAGTGATGAGCAATTTTAGTGCTTTTTGATTTTGTCCTTTTGCATAAAATAATTTTGCTGAATTAAATTCAACTGTATTTTTTTGATATTCCTTAGCAATCAGTTTTGAAAATTGAAGAATGAATTTTTCTGTTTTAGAATATTCTTTCAACTTAATACCCAAAGTAACCACATTGGTAAAGCTAAATCGACTGATTTCATTGCGTTCCAATAAATAGGCATTTTCAATGGCATAGATATATAATTCAAATGCTTGTTTTGTAAAATTAATTTTGTTTTCGTTCGATTTTTTTACACAAAAATTAATGGCTAATAGATACAAATCCTTTAAGTCGAGTGGAGCAAATAAATGATTGTTGTGTTGCAAATCTTTAATAAATTGAAAAAATGCCACTTCGTTCTCTTCGGTGATTACCAAATAAATATTATAGTAAATACGCACAACAGTATCTTCCAAAAACTTTGGATTTTCAATTAACTGCAAAGTCGCAGGCAATAAATGATTGTCCACTTTTATTTCGGCAATTTTTAAGAGAGATTGCGTGATGCAAGCATATTTCAACGATTCAATTAAAAGAAACATGGTAGTATGGTCCACAATTCCTTGAAACTTAAAATCCTTACTTCGGTCGTTTTTAGAATTTATTTGAAAGTAAAGCGCATTCATTCTAAATTGATATAAGTGAAAATCAGCATTCCTAATTTTTTCTTTCTCCAATTCTATGATGCTTTCTTCAATTGTTTGGTTGGCAAATTTATACAACTCATGATTGGAATAATATTGCGCCAAAAGTTGATCTTTTAACCCTTTATTTTTTTGTATGCTAATAAATACAATAAACTCATCTATAATTTCAGTAGTCATCCAAATCAAATGACGCATTCTTAAATCGTTGTAATGCTCATTCGGATAGATGTATTCATACGCCTTTTCTTTTAACATCGTCTTACTGGTAAGCGTTTTTTTGCCATCAATAAATTCAAAAAACTTAACTATGTCGTCGTTTTTATTGACAAAATCAGTCTTAACCCATTTTCTTAGACTTCTTCTGTCATCAATGGAAAACGTTGATATTAAATTGATTAGCTTCGTATTATGCATATATAGTTAATTTGAAGGCTTCCTGAATATTATGACAATGGCTAAAATTTATGCTGGAAAGTTAACTAAAAATGTTGGATATTGGAGTGGAAACATAATTTCAATCGAATTAATGATACTAATTAAAAAATATCATATACTTGCCTTTGCATCAATATTGATTTGGATACAAATTTCTTGCACAAAAAATAATTCTACAAAGAAGAGTATCCAGCAATCGATAAAAGTAATAGAAGATAATGTAAATGGACGTGTGCCACCACCAGATAATATAGAAGAAGTGACAAATTTCTTTTATAATGAAAACGGATTACTAAGCAGCGCAACAATTTATAGTGATACAACTGTTACTTCCGATTTACTTAAAGAAATTGAAGTGACTTATTTGGAAGATCATGTTGTGGTAAATACATTCTTAGATACAGTTGGAATCAGTAATTATAAAATTTATTTTAACGATAAAAAGCAAGTCACTTCTATTGAGTTTTCAAGTACAAACGGGTTGCATATCTCCTACTTTAACGATAGAATATCAAATATTAAGGTAATTCCTGGAACGGGTGAATATATTAATTTCTTGTACGATGAAAATGATAATTTACTGCAATACGAATCAATGAATGATAGTGCGATATTTATGAAAACAATTTTACAATACAACAATGATTTAGTTCACGCAGAATTTGATAGCCGATTCTTGTCTAAAGAAATTAAATTCTTGTATATAGGTGGTTTAGATTTATTGGGTAAGTTAGGATTAAATGCCGGTTTGTATTCTAAAAATAAATTAATTAAACGCACTGAAATACAAATTCCAAGTGGACAAATTTATGAAATGTACGACTATGGATACACTCACGATATCGAATCGTTGATTACTAAACGTAATGTGCGGTGGAGTACCGATACGCTCTTCTATCGTTTTAAATATTAAACCATTAAACTATGAATTACCCGAATTTTCCATAAAATTAGTTCCTGAAGCTCCGATTTTTCGGAGCTTTTTCTTTTCTGCAAACAGAAATTTCTTTTTTACCTTTGATGGTACGATGTCTATGTCAAAATTGAATTTATTCTTTTGTTTACTTTTTTTTTCTTTGATGATTCATGCTCAAAGCAATAAAAAAGATGCATGGATAATGCCGATGGATCTGCCGTTTCACTTAGCTGGTACGTTTGCAGAACCACGTGAAAATCATTTTCATTCTGGTATTGATATCAAAACAAATGGCTTGGAAGGTCAACCTATATTTGCCATTGCCGATGGCTATATTTCCAGAATTCGTGTATCACCATTTGGATACGGAAAAGCAATTTACATCACACACAACAATGGATTAACCAGCGTTTATGGGCATGTAAGTGCATTTTATAACCACATCGAAAAATATGTATATCAACAACTATATGCCATACAAAAATCAGAAATAGATTTACCGTTAAAAGCATCTATCTTGCCAGTAAAACAAGGCGATACAATTGCCTTTTCAGGGAATACAGGCGGCAGTACCGCACCACATTTGCATTTTGAAATTAGAAATACACAAACCGAACACGCTTTAAATCCATTAGATTTTTATCCCACCGAAAAGTATCTGGATACCATTCCACCAATTATCCAACAAGTTAAAGTGAGTGCTTCCAAAAACAAAAATGCAAGTTATAACGCACTTATTCAGCAAGGTGCTATTTGGACTACTATTGAACCCATTGAAGTAGAAAAACATGTGCCATTTACGTTCTCCTTGCTAGCTTTTGATAAACAAGATACATCTGCCAATAAAAATGGAATAAAATCCATGAAAGTTTATATAGGCGATAGTTTGTGTTTCCAATATAGATTGTCCGAAATTGATTTTGATAAAACACGTATGTGTAATGCATTTGTTGACTATGATGAACTCAAAAACAATCATGGCTATTTTTATAATTGTTATCAATTAACAGGAAATACTTTGCCTATATATTCATCTTCCAATCAAGGTTATTTCACCCTAAATAAAGACACAATTACGCTTATTGTTTATTGTTATGATGACAATGAAAATAAAACAATATTGCATTTAAATTTTATTTCTAAAGAGATTAAATCAACCATAACAGCCAACTCGAAAACCCAGCATTTATTGAGTATTGCGTCCATATCAAAGCCACATACGTTAACTGTGAAGAATTTAAAAATGGAATTTCCGAATAACACTTTTTATAATGCTACTCAATTAAAATACACCATACATCCATCAAAAAATAAAACGCTGGATACCTTCATTATTCATCATCCAACACAATATATTCCGCTACATAAAAGTGCAACTTTGCGCTGGACATCATTCGTAAAAATCAACAGAAATAAATTAGTAATAGTTCGTCAATCAAAAAATGGAATTGAAACAGCATTACCTACCACATACAACGAAAAATATATTTATGCAGAAACAAAAGAATTAGGCACTTTCTATTTGAAATATGATACCATTATTCCTGAAATAACCCAACTTAAAATTACTTCCACTGTAATTTCTGCAATTATTACCGATAATTTATCGGGCATAAAAACGTATCAAGGATTTGTAGATAACGCTTGGGTTTTCTTTTATCACGATGCCAAAAACAATAACATCGAGTATAAATTGGATAAGCCTCTAAATAATGGTGAACATAAATTGCAACTTATTGTTACAGATAAAGTGGGGAATATAAATACCATTACTCAAACTTTTATTATTCCATAATCTTAAAAAAAATATATGCTTACTGTAGGAACCAAAGCACCAAAAATTAAAGGTGTTGACTTCAAAAACAAAATCACTGTTTTATACTTTTATCCGAAAGATGATACACCTGGCTGCACTGCCAATGCTTGCAATTTTAGAGATAATTATGCAGCACTTATTAAACAAGGTTTTACCATAATCGGTGTGTCGCCACAAGACGAAAAATCACACAATAAATTTAAAGAGAAATATAGTTTACCTTTTGAACTTATTCCGGATACAGACAAAAGTGTGGCTTTGGCATACGAAGTTTGGGGCAAAAAAAAATTTATGGGGAAAGAATATGAAGGTATTTTACGTACCACTTTTGTAGTCAATGAGAATGGTATTATCACGCATATCATTGACAAAGTCGATACTAAAAACTCGACGGAACAACTATTAAAAGTAATGGCTGGTTGACAAATAAAAATCATTTATTTTCATTTGTCACCTACTTGTTATTGGTGAATCGTGCTTTATAAATAGTAAATTTTATAAATGCTTATTGGAAAATGTATTTTATTTCCGTAGCTTTCGATAGATGAATTTGCCAGAATCAATTACAGATTCGAATGCACTTAGAGCACTCGTTCAAGTGAAATACAGCCAAATGAATGCGCTTTTGGAAGCCACCAAAGCCATTAACGACAATGTATCTGCAGATAGTTTATACCAAATTTTTAAGTTCACATTAAAGTCTCAGTTGCAAGTTCAAAAATTGGCATTGTTCATGTATGATCAAGCTTGGAAACGCGCCGTATGGGAATCTGATGTGAATGATATTTATATTCCAATTCAATCGCATTTTGAAAAGTTTAAAACCATCACTGAACTCACTGAACAAGAACAAAAAATATTTGGAGGTTTTAAATACGTTGTACCTGTGTATCATAAACACAATCCGTTGGCACTAGCATTACTTGGCAACATTGCCGATGATGTCCTACATCAGAAAAAAGATATGTTGGAATTTACACAAACATTTACTAATATCATTACCGTTGCTGTTGAAAATAAAAGATTGTTCAAAAAAGAAGTAGAAAAAAAACAATACGACAAAGAACTTGATTTGGCATCCAAGGTGCAAGGAATGTTGATTCCTAAAAAATTACCCAAAAACACCTTGTACGAATTTTCAGGTTTGTATTTGCCGTACAATGGTATTGGTGGCGATTATTATGATGTCATTCATATCAATAAAGATGAATTTGTTTTTTGCATTGGAGATATTAGTGGAAAAGGTATTGCCGCGGCTTTAGTGATGGCAAATCTTCAAGCCTATTTGAATGCAACCTTAGGCTTAAATTTTTCTAAAGAAAAATTGATAGAAAAACTCAATAAAAAAATATATTCCATCACCAATGGCGAAAATTTTATAACATTATTTATTGCCAAATACAATATTGTAAAACGAGAATTATTATACTTAAATGCAGGACATGTTCCACCCATTTTATTGCATCAAAATAAAATTGAATTACTAGAAAAAGGCACCACCATGTTGGGGATTTTTGAAGAATTACCTAAAATGGAATTTGGAAAAATAAATATACAACCAGACACCACCATCGTAAGTTTTACAGATGGCATTTCGGAATTGGAAGATGAAAAAGGATTGCAATTTGGTGTGGATCGTTTAATAGAATTTAGTAAACAAAACCATCGTTTAAGCCCAGAAATATTTAATAAAATGCTGTATGATTACATTTCTAAATACAAAGGAAATGTTTTGTTTAATGATGATATTAGCGTGCTAACTGCTAAGTTCTTTTAACTTTCAAAATCCAGCTCACTTGTATTTATTAATAAAGCCAAGCATATATAAAATAACGAACCTACTTTGTTGGCTTCCACTAAATCGCTTAAAGTATTATTGAGCAAAAATGCAATTAAACAAAGCGTAAGCGCAACAATGTATTTTTTCTTCTCTTCAGTTGCAACATGGTACATTTTCTGAATACTCAATAAAGTAATTCCTATAAATAGAATGAAGAGCAGCATGCCCGGAAATCCTTGTTCAGTGAGCAATAATAAAAAATAATTATGTACAGTTGAACGTTCTTCATTTTCACTGATATACGTTTCAAAAGCAGTTACCGTGTGTGGCTTATAATTCGATACAAAATTATTTGGACCTACACCAACTATTGGATGTTCTTTAAATAAATGAACCGCAGCTATCCATCTGTAAAATCGCTCTACCGTACTCATGTCTTCCATTTCAAAGGTAGAAGATAAATGCTCTCCTAACTCTTCATGATATATTGTCGTATCGTAATTTGGTGCGTACTTCAAATAGTTATTGTCTTTCAATATATATATAGAAAACACAAACACAAAAAAAATGCTGATACTTAAAATATATTTAGTGGCATTGAGTTTCATGACAAAATAATACAAAATCATCGCTACCATTGCCAGCCATGCGCCACGTGTATAGGAAAAATAAATAGCCACAAAGAAAATGAGAATGGCAATTTTTAGAAATTTATTTTTAAAGGATGATTTTGGATACCAAGTTGTAGCTAAGAAAATAAAAGGCAATAACATGGTAATAAAAACAGCATAATTTACGTGGTTTCGATAAATTGGATGTACTACATTTGTAATAGAGTCAAAACTAAATTTTTCAATGGCATGAAAAAGGAGAATATATAATACACTCAAAAAAGTTGGGATAAACAAACACCAAAATAAATAACGGAATTGTTTTTTAGTATTTATATTGAGCATTGGTGCTATCAAAAAACCTAATATATACCAAGCTTTTGCCAGTAAATATTTAATCGATAAAACTATATTTTGAGAATAAATAGTGCTGATACAGCTCCAAATAAATAGTGCTGTAATAGCCCAAATTATTGGATGTTTGAATGTTTTAGAATACAGTAGTGTGTAATTCTTTAAGAGATAAAATAAAACGCAAACTGCTAATAAAATAACAATAGGTTCTGAGGGCACATCCAAACCTAAAGTACCTAATTCCATCTCGACAGAAATAGGTAAAATCAATAAAAGTAAATAAATTAAAGCACGAAAATTAAGTATGGCTACGCCAATTAATACGAAACCAAATGGCACTAAAAACAAGAATTTGTTTTCAAAATAAATACCCAACCACACCAATACAATCGAAATAAGACTACTTACATAAAAAAGCAGCTGCTCGTTGTGTTGAACAAAATTAGTGATGTTCAGATTCTTTGTGCGTTGCATGTTTAAAGAGTTCTATCAAAATGGCAATGAATGTAGCCATAAAAAATGAGCACAAAGCAGTGCCTAATACAATCATCCAACGCACCGGTTTTTCTTTTTTTACTGCCGGTACCGCTTCTTCTACGGTGAAGGTTGTTTTAAATGCAGCCGAAGAGGAAACCGCATATTGATCGCGAATGGTGATTAACTTCTGTAATTCTTCGGCAGAAGCAATATTTAAAGTTTGTGTTTGTTTGTTGTCAATTTGCTTATCTAATAAATTTAAAATAATAGATTTATTTTCAGATAAAATTGTTCTGTAAATGGAATCGGAAAGTTGCACTATTTCTTGCACCATTTTAGCCGCAAGTTTTGCGTCGGTATCTAGTATGCTCACTTCAATGGCGCCTAAATCATTTCGTATAGCTTTAAAATTGCTACTAAATTCCTTTTGTGTATAAAAGTGAGATAAGGCAATATTGTCACCTTCAATGTTGTAATGTTTAGTTAAATCATTATTTTTTATAATGCTACTGATTACTACTTCCGAATTTAAAATCGACAAAAAACGGTTGATGTCTTCTTTGCCTCCGAAGATGCTGACACCACCTACTTCTTTCTCATTAAACAAGGCTGCTCTATCGGTACTTATAGGGTTTGATAAATAAAAAATTTGTTTGGATTTATAATATGGATGCATTATAAATGGCATCGACAAAATAATACTGGCAATAATTGAAAAAACACAAAAAATAAAAATCTGTTTTTTCCATTTTAAAACAATCTGTACAATATCCAACATAAATAAGTTTGAATTTGAATCAAAAATAAGAAAACTATCTGATTTATTGCTGAGTGCCAATTTTAAGCTGGAACGTATGTTTATTAACCAAACCTGAAATCCAAGCAAACACAGGAATGCCTATAAAATATACGATAAAGTGTATCCCCAAATTGAGTGCAGGATGCATGGCAAATGCGTAGGATTGTAATACATAAACCCATAGCAAACAAAGGCTAATAAATAAAGATAATCGTAGAAAATAGGCCCAATTCCATCTTAGTTTAAAAATTTGAATACTATAAATACTATAACAACCTAGCATAAATAATTGTGTAATAAATGTAGAAATACCTGCACCTTTAGCTCCATATTCAGTTATTAAATACACATTTAAAACTACGTTTAACAGAACTGCTACTACTAGTGTATAAATCATAAGCTTGAAATTCTGATTGGCAGTTAATAAAGTTCCTATGACGTACAAGATAGCTACTGGAAAAAAATTCAACAATAAATAGCCAAAAACTTCCGCGGAATAAGCTACATTGCTTGCAGTGTATAATAATTGTATGATGTCATTTTTATACCAAAAAAAACAAATGACAATCGACGTACTCACACAAAACATAATAGAAATACTAGATTTTAAAAGTGATTTAATCTCATTTTTTTGAGTGAGATGATAAGCAAATAAAGGCAATAAAATTCCGGCAAATAAATAGCCAATATTATTCAGTGCTTCCATAATACGATAGCTCTGCGCATAAATTCCACTTTCTAATGCGCCATTCGCTCCTTGCAGTTTCTCAAGCATCACGCCATCAATGCGATAATAGGTAGTCATTAAAAAATGAATAATAGCGTATGGCATTGTTTCTTTGGCAATTTTTTTAAAATCTGTAATTGAAAAATTAAAGATTAGTTTCTCCGTCAAGCGAAATGCAAAAAATAAACAAACAAAAAAAGTAATTAGATACGCTGCCATTTGTGCTAATGCAAAATTAAATATGGATAGTTGGAAGCCAGAAACATTTCCATACAACAACACTAAACAAAATGCAATCATCAATAATTTATCAAGTATGGACAACAAGGCATCTGTTATAAAATGTTGATGTGCTGACACATTGGAACGCAAATAAATATTAAATGATAGTAAAATTTGATTGATCAAAATAATGTAAATAAACGTATTGGATAAATAACCTAATGGATAGGCTAATGCAATACAAATTACTAAGTAAATCAAGAATAAAATTGTTTTAAAAAGGAGAATACTTGGCAATAACTCGTTGATGCGTTTGGTATTGGCGGCAACTTCTCTATTGTTGAAATTTTGAAAGCCAAAGTCGAGTAAAATTTGAAATAAATAGGTGAAATTAAAAATGGCAAAGAACAATCCAAACTCAGCTTCACCCAATCGGTTTTGCACGGTTCTGTCAATACCAAAAATCCAAAATGGTTTCACCAATAAATTGACAAACACTAAGAAAAGCACATTAAACAAAAAGGATTTTTTCATGCAGGATAAACTTTATCTAGTGCTTGTATAATAATGGAACAAGCTGTTTTTATTTCTTCTTCGGTGATAATTAAAGGTGGCGCAATGCGTAAACAATTATTAGCGAATAAAAACCAATCGGTAATCAATCCATTTTCCAAACATATAGAAATTACTTGACGCAGATGCTCAAAATTATCTAAATAAACTGCCATCATCAACCCACAATAATTTATTTTTTGTATGGCTTTATGTTGTAAATATTGAATAAATATTTCAGCCTTTTTTGTTGCCGTTTCATGTAATTTTAAAGATACAATTTCTTGCAAAGAGGCTAATCCGGCTGCACAACAAATGGCATTTCCACCAAAGGTAGTGATGTGTCCCAAAAATGGATGATGCTGAAATACTTGCATAATTTCCCGACTGGAAATGAAAGCCGCTAAAGGCAAACCACCACCAAATGCTTTGCCAAGCAACAATATATCTGGCACCACATTCACTGTTTGAAACCGAAAGATATTGCCCGTTCGCCCACAACCAGTTTGTATTTCATCAAAAACCAATAAAGTTCCTGTTTCATTGCATCGTTGCCGAACTGCTTGTAAATACTGGTTGTCCGGCACAATGATACCTGCTTCAGCTTGCACTGGTTCTAAAAATACCGCAGCTGTTTTTTGGGTGATGAATGGAATATCATCCAAATTGTTGTACCTGATTTGTCGTGTATCTGGTAGTAATGGTCTGTAATTTGATTTAAAAAATTCATCTCCATTTAAGCTCAAGGCACCTTGTGTGCTACCATGATATGAATGATAGCAAGAAATAATTTCCGTTTTTCCGGTGTAACGCTTGGCTAATTTCATAGCACCTTCGGTAGCTTCAGCACCAGAATTGGTAAAGTAAACCGATGATAAATTATTCGGCAAAATATCCACTAAAAATTTTGCTAACTGCACTTGTGGAGCTTGTATAAATTCGCCATACACTAAAGTATGTGCATATTTAGAGGCTTGTTGTTGTATGGCTTCCACTATTTTTGGATGACAATGACCTAGTGCACTCACGCCAATGCCTGAAATTAAATCGATATATTTTTTACCATCAACATCATGCAAATAGATGCCTTCCGCTTTTTCAATTTCTAATGCTAAAGGCGCATCAGAAGTTTGGGCTACGTGTTGTAAAAAAAGTTGACGTTGTGAAAGCATACGTATTGATTGGATGGTGCAGAATTGATAATACAAAATTACTAAAAACTCTTGCTATTCTTTACATTTAAAAACCTTAATTTAGTCTTGTTTTATTTCCAGTTTTTGAGACATAAATGAACGTACATTTTTCAAAAATAAAAATAGATTATTTTGTGCTGGCAACCATTACAGTTATTGCTTTAGCCTATTTTTTTCCAATTTCGAATAGTTATGTTTCCAATGGGTTATCCCAATTTAGTAGAATTGGAATTGCTTGTATTTTCTTTTTCTATGGCTTAAAATTAGATGCAGCAAAAATAAAACAAGGATTAAAGAATTGGAAATTGCACGTGCTCATTCAATCATCTACGTTTCTGTTTTTTCCTATTTTAATATTGCCATTTTATTTTCTAATTTCTTCGCCACAAACAGAAAAGATATGGTTGGCATTTTTATTCTTAGCTGCATTGCCATCTACCGTTTCGTCTTCGGTAGTATTTGTTTCTATTGCTAAAGGAAATTTGCCTGCAGCTATCTTTAACGCTAGTATTTCTGGATTAATCGGAATAATGGTAACTCCACTTTGGATGTCATTTTTTATCTCAAATGAAGTAGCTGCATTTGACTTACATACTATTTATTATAAGCTTTTAATTGAAATAATTGTACCGATTTTATTGGGATTGTTGTTGCAATCATACTTCGGAAAATATGCACATAAAAATGCATCGTTATTGTCCAAATTTGATAAGTCTATTATTTTATTAATTATCTATTTGAGTTTTTCAGATGCCTTTCAACAACGTATTTTTTCATCCGTTTCATTTTTGAATTTAGTTAGTATTACTTTATGTGTGATTACATTGTTTTATACAATGTTTTATTCAACCGCATACATTGCTCGTAAATTACATTTTAATCAAGAAGATGAAACGACCGCACAATTTTGTGGTACCAAAAAATCGTTGGTACACGGAACAGTCTTTTCACATATCCTATTTCCTTCAACATTTCCAATTGGATTGTTGTTACTTCCATTAATGCTATTTCATAGTTTTCAACTATTTATTGTAAGTATTTATGCCTCAAAACGAGCTTCAAACACTAATAAATAAACACAATTTTTCAATATTAGCTTTATGTAATCTATCTAAAAATTAGCTTTTGTACATTCTACGAATTACATTTACTCCTAACTTTACTCTAATTAAAGAATAATATGGCAACTAATAACGACATTTCCATTTTAATTACAGGCACAGGATTTTCTGGTATTTGTGTAGGTATTCAATTAAAAAAAGCAGGATTTCATAATTTTAAAATTGTAGAAAAAGCCAATGATGTTGGTGGTACTTGGCGCGACAATCATTATCCTGGTGCAGCATGTGATGTGAAATCAAACTTGTATTCCTTTTCTTTTGAACCCAATCCAAATTGGACCAGAGAATATTCTCCACAAGCAGAAATTTTAGAATACATTATATATTGTGTAAAAAAATATGAATTAGAACAGCATATCTTGTTTAATTGGGAAGTAAAATCGGCAACGTACGATGATGAAACAGGAATTTGGGAGCTAACAAATCAACGTAAAGAAAAACTAAGAGCCAATGTGGCAGTTGTAGGCAATGGTCCTTTACATATTCCAAGCTTACCGGATATAGAAGGCATTCATGATTTTGGTGGCGAAATTTTCCATTCTTCTAATTGGAATCACAAGTATGACTTGAACGATAAAAATGTTTGTGTCATAGGCACTGGAGCCAGTTCGATTCAATTTGTTCCAGAAATTCAACCCAAAGTAAAAAATTTATATTTGATGCAACGCACCGCACCTTGGGTGTTACCAAAACCAGATGGTCCTTTTTCTACTCGTCAAAATGTAATGTTTGAAAAAATACCTTTTGTTCAACGCATGAATCGTGAGTTTATTTATTATTTAAACGAGGCACAATTGGTAGGAATGAAATACGAAAAACGTATTTTAAAACTAGGTGAAATGTTGGGTAAATACCATATCAATAAATATATTAAAGACGAAGCACTTAGAAAAAAATTAACACCAAATTTTAGTTTGGGTTGCAAGCGTGTTTTATTGTCTAATAACTATTATCCGGCATTGGCACAAAATAATGTAGATGTGGTAACAGATGGCATTAAAAAATTTACCAAAACAAGCGTGCTTACCAACGATGGAAAATCTAGAAAAATTGATGCTATTATTTTAGGAACCGGTTTTCATGTAGCAGATAGTTTTAAATTTTACAACGTAAAAGGTAAAAATGGTGCTGCCTTAAAAGATGTTTTAGGAGATAGTCCTGAAGCTTATTATGGAACTAGTATTCATCAATTTCCAAATTTGTTTTTAATGCTTGGACCAAACACCGGTTTAGGTCATAATTCAATGATTTACATGATTGAATCGCAAGTGAATTATATTGTAGATGCCTTGCATCAAATGGTTCGTCATAATATTAAATCTATTGAAGTGCGTAAAGAGGTGCAAGATGCCTTTAACGTAGAAATTCAAAAGAAATTAGAAGGCACTATTTGGTTGTCTGGTTGTAAAAGTTGGTATCTGAATGAAGATGGAAAAAATCATACCGTTTGGCCGGGCTTTACGTTAGAGTTTAGAAACCAAACTAAACACATCCACTTAAAAGATTATATAATAGAAAAGGAAAGAGTGGTTGCGACTGAATTTGAAATCGCTTAATCAATCTCTTTAAAAAGTAAAATGCGCTATGAAATTTGCGCATTTTTTATTTTAGTTTCGACTGTTAAATTTGACCAAATATTTATTGTTTATGTTGAGCGTAAACCATGTGAGAAAATAAATGGTGACACTTAAAGAAACAATCAATACCAATAGAAACCACGTATTGTATTTGAAGTAATACATAGAATTTAATGTCATTAATGCCAATATTAATCGAGTATATTCCGCATAAATCACCCATTTTTTTTGTTCTAAAATGGCACTGCAAATGACAGTGGAAAGCAGTAAGATGGAGAAAAATAAAAAGGAATAAAAGGAACTTATTTTTTCATAATGATATAAGTAAGCAGTCAAGCCAATAATGATAAAAGCAAATTGCACCAATACATATACATTTAAGTTTGTGCTGTTGGCTTTTAGGTCGTATTTAGGCTTGTTTTTGTCCACTTCCGGAATTGGAATTTGTCCACCAAATGCTTCCGGTTGCCAACCTGGTTTGGCTATAATATATTTTAGCTGGTCAACGAGTTTAAAAGACTTTGCACGCTTAAACATATTGGTATAATATTCAATATTTGCCCAAGCCGGATTCCAGCTTTTTAATGGCGTTGTTATGCCATAAGTAGGTTCTTCTTCTTCTACTTGAAAGGTTCCAAATAACCGATCCCAAATAATAAACATACCGCCATGATTTTTGTCGATATATTTTGGGTTTACACCATGATGCACTCTATGGTGCGATGGTGTATTAAAAATAAATTCCACCCATGTAGGCATTTTATTGATGGTTTTGGTGTGAATCCAAAATTGATAAAAAGAGTTGATGCTCGCACAAATACCTAAAGTCAATACATCTACGCCTAAAAATGCGATAGGTAAAAAGAAGATAAATGCCAATAAACTATGTATCCATGATTGACGCAAAGCAACGGTTAAATTATATTCTTCACTTTGATGGTGCACTACATGTGCGCCCCAAAATAAATTCACTTCGTGGCCAAAACGATGTGCCCAATAAAAACAAAAATCAAACAAAATTAAAACAACTACGTAGGCTGTGATTCCTTTAAGATGTAGTATTGAAAAATGAGTTTTTACGAATGAATATGCACCTAACATAATGCCTGTGGTTAGCAACTTAAACAATAAATGACTGACACCTATATTTAAATTGGTAATAGCATCATTCAACCTATAATATTCAGGATGTTTCTTTTTAGTGGCAAAATATTCGATTAGAATAAACACTAAAAAAATAGGAATGACGATAACGGTGCTGAGGTGTTCCATTTACTTTACTTTATTTTTATTGTAATTTTAGTTTTACTTTAAGTTTTTACTTAGTAGATTAAAGTTACTCTATGTTTAGTTGAAATTCAATAGACTCTATCTATTTTAACAAGACTTTAAAAGAATACGACCATGTATATTATTCAACTTATTAATAATTATTTAAAAAGGTATATAATAAAACAAGCAAATAAGTTTAGATCCGTAGAAATTATGGAGATTCGTACACGCCAATTTGGATTATTGTCTGTCGCTTCTGAAACGGATTTTAAGATTAAGAACCTGTTTTTTTTACCTTATACTTTGCTTTCAATTAGAGGAGATTTATTAAATAAAGATGGAATAAAAATTGGAAAAATGGATTATGAGAAACCTCTAAAGATTAGAGGTAAATCAGAAGAAATTTTTACTTCTATTTCTGAAATTAGTATAATAACTTCCTTCTTTCAAGCATTGTCAAATTTATTATCGCACCCAATTTGGATTAGAAATGTGGGTGTAGCAACTATAAAAGTATTATGGTTAACCGTTGAATTACCGATTGATGATGTTTTTGAAATTCATCCTTCAAAAATTAAAATACTGAAAGAGCGAACTGATGAAGAAAAAGCGTTACGATTAAAACAAGAAGAAGAACGAAGAGCACAACGCAAATTAAAGGAAGAAGAACGCCGCGAACAAGATAAAATAAAAAGTGTTGAAAAAGCACAATTAAAAGCGGAACGTAAAGAAACTTCTTTACAGCGAAGACATAAAGAAAATTACATTCCATTAGAACAACGACAGTTAGAGAAACTGAAGTTGAAAAATGAGCTACTCAAACAAAATTTAGAACAAATTAATTCCGAAGTGAATATGCCTTTGAACGAAGAAAAATCAATAGATTTGAATTTGGAAAATGAAATTAAAAATGAAGATGACGCACAAGCGCCATCTTCTGAAACACCTGAAGATACTAAAGTTTAAACGCTAAATAATATTTAAAATAATTACAATTATTTTTTATTTCATTATAATATGCTGTGTTTGAATAATTATCTTTTAAGCGTTTAAACATCGGTCGTGTAGTGGTGCTGTATAATGATTTATAACTTCCACTAAAACCCCAATCTGGATATTTTTCGGATGCGAAATATGCATCTAACTCACATTTGGAAGCTTGAAAAACTGCCTTTGCTTTAAGTTCTTTATCGCTGGAAACTTTTTCAGCCGTTAAAAAATAAGTATAGGCTTGTTTGGTTTTGTTATTATTAATAATGCCAGTTCCTTCGTTGTAATTATACTGTTTTTTTAATATAACTGGTGCGGTGTTATAAGTGTAATAATAAGACAATTGCTGGTTGTTTGGTTCGTAATAAAAGAAATTGCGATAGTAACCAAAATTGGAAGTGTTGTAATAAAAATTACCTAATAAAAAGTTGGCTGCTGCCGCTTGCTCGTCGTTTCCATTTGCAATAGATTTTAAATTAATCAATGCATTTACCAGTTGTTCTTTATTCATCACTTGAGGAATGAAATCAAATCTTTTGTATGTTTTATCTGTAAATGCATTTTCAAGAGTATTGTCGAAATAGGTTTGTACTTTGCTGCTGAAAATTCCTGCATTTATATTGCTATAACCATTAAAACTTCCATCTACTTCCATTATTTTTTCATTCCCTTTGTCATCGTATTCATATTCATGTAATTTTAAAAAGGCCAAGTTGCTTTTTACCTTTTTAAACCAAACTAAGGCATTTTTTAAATCATCCTTTTTTAGATAGTAAGTTCCTTTTAAGTCGTATAATTCTTGTAAAGGTGCTTTAGTTTTGATATGTTTGGAAGCTAATTGTTTTTCAAAATTTGTATAATTTTCTTTACTGAAAAATGCAATTAAATCGTTGATGATATCCAACTTTAAATTGCCATACATGCCTGAGAAATCATTATGACATAGAAATGCTTTACCATTTTCATTTTGTAAAATATAATTATGAGCTAGAATTTCAAATACAAAATCACGCTCTTGTTCATCGTTGTTGTCTTTTAAATAACGTTTGTAGATAGTTTGTTCCACGTTGCTATCTATCGTTTTTAAGCCACCCATATAAGCGCTAAAAGCAGTACGAGCTGCTTGTTGCTTAATTATATTTTCATCGGTAACAATGCTGTTTGCCAACTGTTCTGACTTTGAATAATTTCCATTTAATAAATACAAATGCGCTAAATACGCTTTCCAAAATGCGATGCGTTTTACTTTCTTTTGTGCCAAAACGTTTTGAGTAAATAAAATATTTTTTTGTAAATACGTTTTGCCAACAGCATCCATCAGTGGAAATGAATTACTTGAAACATATTGTGTTGGGACTTTGAATCCATTATATTCCATTTGCAATAATGCTCTACATGCCATTAATTCTAAATACGCACTATTTGGAGCGATGGCATAGATATTTTTCATTTCAGAAAGCCCGTTTGAAAATTTATTAAAGCCACGTAACACATATAAGGCTGCTTTTTCATTGGGCGTTTTGCAAGCAGCAATGGCAAGGTCAAAATTCATTTGGTTAGAGATGCGAAAACTGGAATAACAGGTCATTTTTCTGTCAGTAGTATGGTTGAAAACTGCAGCATAATTTGCGCCAGCCTCAGCATATTTTTTTTGATTAAATAAAGCACCGGCTTTTTGTTCCAACGCATAATAATACACCAATGATTTTTGTTTCAAAGGCTCCACGTATGTTTTAAAATATCGAATAGCATCCTCATTAAATCCACCGTAATGTGAAAGTCGTACTAATTGGTAAGCGGTACGTAATTTAATGTCTTTGTTTTGTGTATTGTCATAAATAATATTGCCACTTTTGGCAATTGACATAAACTGAGATTTCGTAATCTTTCCACGTACATTTCCATAAAACCATCCATCGCCTTCATATTCTTTTGTGGCAGTGGCAAATGGTTCACAAGCTTTTGCAAATCGTAAATAATTCAAGGCTTCAATGCCTTTTGGTGTGAGTAAAATAGTGTACTGTAATGCCGAAGCACTGTTTTTAATTGACTTTGTATCAACTATTTTTTTGAGTTCTTCAATGCTGGATGAATATACTAAATAATTCAAATGCGCTTCGCTGATTTGATTGTCGAAAAATTGATTCCATTCCAAAATATTATAATCGGTTTCTTTTTTTGGTTCGTCTTCATAATAATCCCAAACTGCATCGCCATAAAATGGCGTATCATACGTTAAAAAAAATGGAGATAAGGTCGAGTCCGAAACTAAGTGTTGGTTAAATAAGTTATAATAGGTCTCATCTTCTGATGACCACGCACAAGCCATACTTTTTTCTGTAAATAGTAAGAGTAATAAAGCACTTAAGATATAATTTTTCATAGTGAAATAGTTTTTAAATTTTGTATAGAATAATGACATAAATTTGATGAATCTAACTGAAAAAAGATGGTATTTAGTTCCTTGTTTTTATTTTTTTTCGAATAATTTTCTTTCGCCAGCTCTAAGTCTTTGAACGTGATACTTTCTACTTTTATTTTGTAATCTTCATATAGATAATTTCCTTTTAGATAATGATCTTGTTTTATTAAATAAAGCGTTTTGGATATTTTTTTATACAAGATGGTATCCGTTAAATCTTCATTACGAATACCATTTATCAATCTCTTTTCGCCTACTTGATTTTGTACGATTGCCCAACTGTAAATGGGCAATGCCCAATCTAAAGGCAATTTGTATTCATTTATATTTTTAATATAGTTGGAGGCAAGTGTATTGTCTAATATGGAATTTTTATCGCCAAAATCTAATGGATTTGAAGTGGCATAATACATTAAAACACCTTTGTTTACAGGTGGAATGCCCGTTTTTTCTTTGTCTTTTATTTGATGCAGTCGTACAGTTACCGATAATTGTAAAGGCTTAATTGCAACTTTAAGTTGGTTCAAAAAATAGAAATAATTTGATTTGGTACTGCTTGTCCAATCACAATCTATTTGCACTTCTTGCATTGATTTATCGGTAAGTTGAGCGTAAATAGTTTCAATTTGATGCTGGATGTTTTTTGATAAAGAATTGATTTCATTTTTATCTAACTGTTTGAAGGTTTCATTGGTAATAAAAACGACCGGAACAATTGCCTGTTTTTTATTTTTTTCATGTACAATTAAATTTCCAATTGGAACGGCATTGCCATTTTTTATATCCACATCAAAAAAACGAACATACAGTTTTTCTACATTTAAACTATCTAAATAATTTTGTTCATAAGGCGAAATGGAATATTGCGTTTTCCAATAATAAAAGGATGTATTAGGCTCCTTTTTACAAGCTGAAAATAGGCCAATACTTAATATTAATATGTAGATTAATTTCAATGGATTAGATTGTTTAGGTTTAATTTTTATATACAATTTTACATAAAGCGAAGTTAGTTTAAATTATTAAATCTGTAAAACTTTTTACTAACTATTCTTTTTACCTTTGTTTCATGCACGAAGATATCTTACAACAGCTTTTTCAAGATTTTTTTCAAGAACCTTGCACTTCTATTCTTCAATTGCCACAAGCCGGTTCCGATAGATTGTATTACCGTTTAACGAGTGAACATCATTCAGCAATCGGCACGTATGGAAAAGATACGAAGGAAAATGAAACATTTATTCATCATACCAACCATTTTATTCATGCTACAATTTCAGTGCCGAAATTTTATTGTTCCAGTGAAAATAAAGTCTATTATTTACAACAAGATTTAGGCGATTTATCTTTGTATTCTATCATTAAGCAAGAAGGAATTTCTGCAAACGTGATTTCTTATCTGAAAGAGGTATTGCAACAGTTGGCACATTTACAAATTAATGGTGCGGCTAATTTCAATTTTAAACAATGTTATCCTATCCAAGAATTTAATCGAAGTTCGATGTTTTGGGATTTAAATTCTTTTAAATATTACTTTGCACGCATTGCACGTGTTCAATTTAGTGAAGTGGCTCTAAATAAAGATTTCCATACGTTGTCGGATTATTTATTGGAAGAAAAAAATCTATATTTTATGTTTCGCGATTGTCAATCTCGCAATGTAATGATTCATGAAAACAAACCTTATTTTATCGATTATCAAGGTGGAAGAAAAGGTGCGCTTCAATACGATGTAGCTTCTTTGTTGTGGCAAGCCGGCGCACGCATTCCGTTCGCAATACGTGATGAATTGTTCTTGTTTTATGTACAACAAGTAGAAGCCAAAATAAGTATTAATAAACAAGACTTTATGGAACGATACTATGGTTTTGTATTGATTAGAATGTTACAAGTATTAGGTGCGTATGGATTTCGAGGTTTAATTGAACGTAGAGCACATTTTATTGAAAGTATTATTCCTGCGTTGGAAAATGTAAAATGGTTCTTGGAAAATATTCAACTGAAAATTAAATTGCCGGAATTGACAAGTGTATTGCATCAATTAATTGTATCCGATTTGTTTAAACCGGAAAAGATAGATGCTTCTAAAAAAAAATTAAAAATTAATATCAATAGTTTTTCCTATAAACGTGGTATTCCATCTGACCATTCCGACAATGGTGGTGGTTTTGTGTTTGATTGTAGAGGCTTGCATAATCCAGGTAGATATGAGCCATACAAAACGTTAACCGGAAAAGATAAACCAGTGATTGAGTTTTTAGAAAGTCAAACGAAAGCCAAAGAGTTTTTAGAATCTGTTTATAAAGTAGTAGATATCAATATTCAAAATTATTTAGACCGCAATTTTGAGCATTTACAAATAAATTTTGGCTGCACTGGTGGACAACATCGAAGTGTATATTGCGCCGAGCAAACGGCAAAATATATTCAAACAAAGTATAACTTGGCTGCTGAAATAAAACATATTGAACGCGAATTACAAGGACAATTTATTTGATTATGAAAGCCATGATTTTTGCTGCCGGTTTCGGCACACGTTTAAAACCACTTACGGATACTTGCCCGAAAGCATTAGTAAAAGTAGGCGATAAGCCCATGTTGCAACATACCATCGAACATTTAAAACAACATGGATTTGATGAAATTATTATCAATGTTCATTACTTAGGAAATCAAATTATTGATTTTATCAATCAGCATACTTCCTTTGGCATTCGCATAGAAATTTCAGATGAAACCGATAGAATATTAGAAACCGGTGGTGGACTTTTAAACGCGCAACATTTTTTCAATGATGGTCAACCTTTTTTAGTATGTAATGCTGATGTTTTTACCAATATCAACCTTACAAAATTTTATCAATCTCATCTTGCACAAAATGCCATTGCCAGTTTGGCTGTAAGAAATAGAAAATCTTCGCGCGTATTGTTGTTTGATGAAAAAAATAGCTTATGTGGCTGGCAAAATTTTAAAAATGAAGAAATGAAATTCCCATCAGTGTTCGGTGATAGTGCCGCACATTATTTTGATGCACATAATCCCATTTTTGCCGATAAAAAATACAACATCATTAAACAGGCAAAACAAGCGGCTTTTAGTGGTTATCAAATTTTATCGCCCCAAATTTTTAAACATAAAACACGTGATGGTATATTTTCCATGACAGATTGGTATATCGATATTTGTTTTCAACAAACAATATATGGCTATCACCATGATGAAGATATTTGGATAGATATTGGCTCGCCGGAGCAATTGCAAAAAGCGAATGAGGTATGCGCGCAGCAAAAATAAATTACTTCAAAACTACATATTGGAACTTGGCAAACATTGGTTGATGATCAGAAAGTGATTCACCTTCGCTATCATAAAAAATAATATCGTCTAATTGATAATGGGTAGCATTAAGGCTGATTTTGTCGCTACTTCTATAAAATATTTTATCGACTACTTCGCAAGTAGCATTGGTAGCATTGGGTGAGCAATCCATCAAGGAGTTTCCATCTTGAAGCGGATTGATATTATTGCGTAGCAATTCTACCCAAACATTTTTAAAACCTAATGAATCAATTTTGCGAATATTATCGTCAATACGTGTATATCTGCAATTAAAATCGCCCATTAGAAGCACGGCATTTCCATTGGAGTGTGTTTCAATATAGTTGCAAAGTTGTGTGATGTTGTTTTTTCGTGCCACGTAATCTGCTGCCGAACTTCCAGCATTACAATGCACATTGTATAAATCTAGATAAACCGCTTCGTTAAATCGCAAGCGACAAAATGAAAAACCTTTAGGTGTTAAACAATCTGTGCCGTTACATTGTTTCCAGCCAATACGTTTAAATTCTAAAATGGGAATTTTAGAAATGGTATTCAATCCATCTCCTAAAGAAACATCTGCCACATATTTAGTTTTATAAGGTAAGGTTATGTATTTATACAAACTATCATGATAAGCAAAATCTTCTTGCACATTCACTATATCGTAATTATTCAATAATGGACTAATTAAATGCATGTGCTTTAATGGAAATTGATCGCCATTGATGCCTTGTGGTAAACCAGCAACATTGTATGTTAATACGGATAATTCGCCTTCACTTGGTAAGTCTTTGTAGGGATTATAGGATACTCGTCCGCAACTAATCACTATTAGAGAAAATAGAAAAGGAATTATTTTTTTCATAAGTTGAACTTTAAATAAATATACGCATTTATTTTAAGTTCATTTTGATTTGAATAAAACTAATCGATAGCGTTCGTTGCATACTGTTTCGAAAATGCCATCTATATAAAAGCGTTTAATATTGGAGCTCCGATAAATGCCTAAATTGTCAGACTTTCCAGCACACCATTGTAATCCTTTAGGAAGTACATCGCCAAAAATAATTTCTGTTTGAGTAAGATTAAATTTGTAGGAACTGTAATCTATTTTTCCGCTTACTTTGTATTTGGCACTGTAAACATCTTCTTGATATCGATAACGAATTGTCATTTCGCCTACTAAATTTCCGTCTGCTTTGTCGTCCATTAAATACAAACTTACCGGCAATCCGTTTTTATTATAGGCATCTAAATAGTTGGAAATTAATCTTCCTTTCCAATTGCCTTGCACATAAGGATTTCCTGCTAAGCTTGTATAAATAGCCAAGTTAAACAAAATCATTATGGTAAAAACTTTCTTAATAAGTCAATGGATTTAGGCTAATGCATTTCGCAGTAAATGATTCATATCCACTTTTGTGCCAACAATTTTTTCTATATCTGCAATGGCAATTCTATCTTGTTGCATTGTGTCGCGCTCACGAATTGTTACGGTATTATCTTCCAGCGTTTGATGGTCCACCGTAATACAATAAGGCGTTCCAATAGCATCCATTCGTCTGTATCGTTTTCCTATGGAATCTTTTTCTTCGTAAAAAGTTCTGCCTACAAATTTAAGTATGTCGATGATTTCACGAGCTTTTTCTGGTAAGCCATCTTTTTTTACTAAAGGTAAAACGGCCACTTTTATCGGCGCTAATGCCGGTGGAAGATTGAGAACAGTTCGGGTTTCGCCATTTTCCAACGTTTCTTCTTTGAGTGAATCGCTCAATATACGCAAGAACATTCTGTCCAATCCAATAGACGTTTCAATGACATAAGGCACATAATTTTGGTTGAGTTCAGAATCGAAATATTGTAATTTTTTTCCGGAATATTTTTGATGTTCACTCAAGTCAAAATCGGTTCGCGAGTGTATGCCTTCTAATTCTTTAAATCCGATTGGAAATCGGAATTGAATATCTTCGGCAGCATCTGCGTAATGTGCTAATTTTTCATGAACGTGAAAGCGCAATTTTTCCGCCGAAGTGCCTAATGCTAAATGCCATTTTAATCTTGTTTGTTTCCATTTGTCAAACCATTCTTTTTGAGTTCCAGGACGAACAAAAAACTGCATTTCCATTTGTTCAAACTCGCGCATACGGAAAATAAATTGTCGAGCAACAATCTCATTCCTAAATGCTTTTCCTATTTGTGCAATACCAAATGGAATTTTCATTCTTGCCGTTTTTTGCACATTCAAAAAGTTGACAAAAATACCTTGTGCCGTTTCTGGTCGCAAATAAATCGTATTTGATTCTTCGGCAACTGAACCTAATTGCGTGTTGAACATCAAATTAAATTGACGAACATCGGTCCAGTTTTTAGAGCCGGAAACCTCACATGCAATTTCATATTCTTCAATCAATTCTTTATAGCGTTTAAAATCTGCTGCTGCTGCCGCTTTTTGGTATTCATTTTCTAACGTTAACCCTTTAGCATAATCTCGAGAGGCTTTGGCTTTTTCTTCTTCGCTTGCTTGCAATAAATTTTTCTTGGCTAATTCTTTTTCGCCCTTTTCTTTTAACTTATCTATTTTTTCTTCCAACAAAACATCGGCTCTGTATCGCTTTTTAGAATCTTTATTGTCGATTAATGGATCGGAAAAAGAATCTACGTGCCCACTGGCTTTCCAAGTGGTTGGATGCATAAAAATAGCGGCATCAATGCCTACTATATTTTCATGCATTTGCACCATACTTTTCCACCAATATTCTTTGATGTGATTTTTAAGTTCTGCCCCAAAAGGACCATAATCATATACCGCACCTAAGTTGTCGTAAATTTCACTCGATGGGAAAATAAATCCGTATTCTTTGCAATGCGAAACTATTCGTTGTAAGTCTATCTCTGCCATAATTGCAAAGATAGTTGTAGAAATACTAATTTGAGAATGAAATTATTACACATTATTTTACATAACATTATATTAAAATTGCAGATAAATTGTATTTTTTTTATTTTTATTTAAAATAATTTGTATATATTTACATGAGTAAGCAACCTTTATGTACAATTATTTGTCAAATATTATATATGCAGATAGGAGTCCACCAATGGAATTAATCTTTATATTTATGTACAATCTATAACTTAAAATATCAATAATGAAAACTAAAAAATTAACTATAACAATCTTCTTAGTTTTTGTGTTTATTTCATGCACTAAAAACAATAGAGAAACATCAATATATACCGGAATTGTGAGCGGTGCACATAGTGGTTGTGGAAATTCATCATTAGGAAATCCGACCTACATTATAAAGTTGCTAAATGACAAGAAAGTTAATTCAATTTCTGGTCAAGAAGCTGATAGCTTTTACACAACTACATTGAATCCTGAATTTCAAATTAACAACTTAAAAATACAATTTAAAGTTCAAGATTACCCAAGCGATGATAGTATAAATACATCATTATGCTTATCGGATAGAATTCGCATTTTCAAGGACATATATAATGTGTCTTTATTTTCAGAAAAATAGAATGAGTTTTAAGGTTGCTTACATTTTCTAACCTTAAAAGCTATAAAATGAAAAAGATAATATTTTTTGTTATTTCTTATTCCTTTTTTATGAATTTACATGGAAAGGAAAAATTTTATTACTCAAATAATACTAAGCAGTATTTATCTGAAGACTCTACAAAATTAATGCTAAAATTTCAAAATAATATTGGAAGTATTATTAGTGAAAGTTTTTCAAGGGTTGATACTGTTTTAGAAAACCAAAATATCATAATTGTTTCAAAAGAAAACATAAAAAATAATGATTTTTTATCCAGCAATCAAATATTATATTATGGAAATTTGTTGAAACTAGATTATAGTGTTATTGTTCCTACAAACGAAATAATACTAATGTTAAATGAAAATCAAAATATACAAAGAATAATTTATTCTCTAGGTTTAGAGAATCGACTTGTATTTATTAAACAAGATGAATATTCTTATATTACACTTAAAGTGAAAAACATCGAAGAGGTTTTTGATATTGCAAACATCCTTTACGAGTCAAAATTAACTAAATGGTGTCATCCTAATTTTATTTTAGATATAGAAAAAAATACAAATGATCCTTTATATAAAAACCAGTATTATTTAGAAAACACTGGACAATTTAGTGGCACAATTGGAATTGATATAAAAGTAAATGGAGCTTGGGGTATTACGAACGGTAATTCTAATACTAGAGTAGCTGTAATTGACGACGGAGTAGAAGACCACGAGGATTTTTTAGGAAGAGTTCAAAATGGATTCACACCTAGAGACCCAATTAATGGTAATGGAAGACCAGTTGGAGTTATGTGTGGTAATACTCCTTGTGGCCATGGGGTTGGTTGTACTGGTATAATAGCAGCAACGAATGATAATAATTTAGGGATGGCAGGAATATGTCCAAATTGTAATATTGTTCCTGTAAATATATTTTTTGGAAATGAGACAGTAAATGATATTGCAAATGGAATTAATTGGGCTTGGAATGCTGGTCAAGCTTCAGTTATTAGTAATTCTTGGAGTTATAATACATCTTCGCCAATTGGTTTTGATGCGATAACAAATGCAATTAACACTGCGCGTACTGCTGGTCGAAATGGGTTAGGTACAATAGTTGTTTTTTCTTCTGGCAATGCAAGTAGCGACGTTAGATACCCAGCTAATGTAAATGGAGTGGTTACTGTTGGTTCAATAAAAAATACAGGTGTTATTTGGCCATATAGTTGTACTGGTTCTTCAATGGACTTAGTTGCACCTTCGGGAAATACAAATTTGAATGGAGACGTAAGAACCACAGATAGAATGGGTAATAATGGATATTATAACACTAACTATATGAATACATTTGGTGGTACATCTGCGGCATGTCCACAGGTATCTGGTGTTGCGGCATTAATGCTATCCGTAAATCCAAATTTAACAGAAACACAAGTGAGAACCATATTACAACAAACAGCTACAGATATGGGTGCTATCGGTTTTGATAATACATTTGGTTATGGGAGAGTTGATGCATGTAGAGCTGTTGCTCTTGCACAGATGGGTGGCAATTCATTAACTATTAGTGGAGTGGGTTCAATATGTAATAATAATACACAGACATTTACAACAAATGTTCCAAATGGAACTGGTGCAAGTGTAATATGGAGCTTTAGTCCAGCAAATTATAGCAATTATGTAAATGTAGTTAATAACGGAAACTCAATAACGGTAACTAGAACTTCCAATAATAATTTTTTATTTACAATAACTGCAACTATTAGCAATTGTACAACATTTGTAGCACAAAAATCTATCAACGTAGGCAACCCATACGTCTTATTTCCATCAGGTGGTACTACCTATCCTTTAGCATCTATGGAAGATTGCAATATCACTTGTTATTCACCAAGCCAATATAGTTTTTACAGTACATCGGATGCATATAACGGTACTGTAACATGGCAAAAATTATACTCATATCCAGCAAACGTTGCTTGGAGTGGTTATAACAATTATGTAAAAGTATTGCTAAAAGCACCTAATCAAACAATTACTCTAAAACGTACAATAAGTAATGCATGTGGTTCTATAGAAGAAACGTATTGCTTCTTAGCAGGCAATACCTTATGTACAAGCTTAAGACAAACATCTACACCACCAATAGCACAGCAATTAAAAGTATATCCAAATCCAGCATCTGTAAATAATTCACTTACTTTAGAACTAACATCAGACAAAGGTGTAGCCATAGATTTTGAAAATTCATCTATACAATTAGTAGATGCACAAAATACGATTGTAGTACAAAAATCAGGTAGTAAAATTACTAAAGAAAAATTAGATATTCCAGCATTGAACAATGGTGTTTATTACATTAAAGTCATCAACAAGAATGGCATCAGTTCGCAGCAATTAATAATCAATAATTAAACGAAGAAATTTAATTACTATCTTGATACCGTAGTTTTAAAAACTACGGTATTTTTATTTAACCTAAATTGACATCCATATACCAAAAATCACGTATTTTATTGGTACATAAATTGATATAAATTACGGATAAATTGAAAACCATGAGAAAAACCGGCATTTTAATAAGTTTTATAGCTTTCAGCACCATGTTGTTTGCGCAAAAAGATTTTAATTTGAGCACCAAATTCGGAAACGCATTGGTTGCTGCATATTATACTTTTCAAGCGAAATCAAATTCATATTATACCACTACTACAGAATACAGATATGGTTTGTATAATGAAAAAACGAAGAAATTTATCTTACCGATGCAGTATAAAACCTTAATAGATGCTAAGATAGATCATATCCTCATTGTACAAGACACTTTAAAAAGATATGGACTTTATGATATGCAAAGCAATAAGTTTATGGTGGAGTTTAAATATAAGTTTATTTCAACATTTAAAGAAAATATGGCTATTGTAACGAAAGATGATGAACAAGGCAAAACTAAATATGGTGTTATTGATAAAAATGGAAAAATATTGGTGCATCTAGAATACAATTATTTAGGAGAAATTGGAGATGGTTTAATTTGTTTTAGTCAAGATAGAAAATATTATGGCTACATTGATAAAAATAACAAAACTATAATTGCTCCTAAATATAGAAGCGTAACAACATTTAGTAGTGGCTTAGCCTGTGTGTCTTTAGTAGATTCTTTAAAGTATGGCTATATCAATAAACAAGATAAGTGGATAGCGGAACCAACATTTTTGAGTGGCGAAACATTTAAAGGGAATTTTGCCATTGTATCAAATCCCAAAAATTATGATTTAGATTCAAAAAGTAAAGGTGTAATAGATAAAACCGGAAAGATAATTGTTCCACTTAAATACGATGAAATTAGTTTTACAGATAATTATTTTATTGTTGCTGAAAAAAAGAAAGAATCTTATTTAGCAACCTCTCGATACGGTATTTTAGACCATCAAGGTAAAGCAGTATTGCCAGTTGAATACAACAATATCACAAATAAATATGGTACGAATTTTATTGAAGTTCAGAAAAATTATAAATACAATTTGTACGACCAAAACTTGCTTAAACGTACCACAGTTGACTACGATTATATTTATACCTTTTCCAATGAATTATCTTATTTGAGAAAAGATAAATATTACACTATCGTAGATAAAAACTTGAAAGTCATTGTGCCGGAACAGCTTGCTGAAAATATAGTTTTTGGAACGAAAGATAAAGTAGCGGTTATTCGAAAAGAAGAGGTGAAAATTTATACGCAACAAGGAAAACTCATTAAAACTTTAGCAATACCTAATATCACGCAATATGGCACTTCGTTTTTTAACAGCGATGATTCTATAAAAATTACCAATTCTAGTAGCACCTATTTATATGACATTCTAACGAAAAAAATGAAAATTTTAGAATATACAGAAGTAGGTGATTTTAATGAAGATGGTATTTTTATAGGCAAAAAATCAAATTATGATTTTTGTGATATTAATGGTGAAAAACTAAATGCCAAAACCTATACTTCTATTCGAGAATTTTCAGAAGGAATAGCCATTGTACAAGAATCCACTTATAGTACACCCTATTTAGTAGATAGAAATTTTGCAAAAATTTCCAATATTACAGATACTTATGAAGGTCCATTTAAAGAAGGCTTAGCCAAGGCTAAAGCAACTTATGGAAATACGAGATATTATTATAATAAACAAGGAAAATATGCTATTACTATTTCCAATGCAACAGAAGCAACCGATTTTAAATACGGAAGAGCTACCATAAAAGATTTATCTACTGCCAAGTTCTATTATATAGACAAATCGGGAAATAAAATAAATGAGATGAAATACGACTATGCTGGTGATTTCTCTGATGGATTAGCCGTCGTAAAAAATGGCAATAAATATGGGTTTATCGATACAACTGGAAAAACAATGATCGACTTTAAGTATGATGCGGTTTCACCTTTTTACAGTGGTTATGCTATGGTGAAAAATGGCAATGAATTTTATGTCATTAATAAAAAAGATAAGCGAACATCTGAGGTGTACAATAACGCCATCAATCCAAATAATGCTACTTTTCCGGTTCAAAAAGGTACAAATTATGGGTTAATAGATGGCAACGGAAAAGTACTTATTGATTTTAAATATCAAGAAATTTCTTCTTTGAATGAAGGTGTCGCTTGGGCTAAAAAAAATGGGAAATGGGCTTTGATTTCTAAGAATGGAAACGAGTTGACAGATTTCAAATATGAAACCATCGGAAATTGTAAAAATGGATACCTTAATGCTGGATTTTCCAACAAAAACGGACTTTTAGACAAAAACGGTAAACAAATTTTACCTATAAAATATTCTCAAATGGGAAATGTATTTAACAACAAATTATTATTACAAATAACTGGTGGTGCTGAAAACTATTCCACAAAATAGTGGTGTTATTCTTGTTGCTTTTGACACAATTCAATTAAAATGCCATTCGTAGTTTTTGGATGAAAAAAACAAACTAATTTATTCAAAGCACCAAGGTATGGTTCTTCCGTTAGCGGTTGAAATCCTTCCGCTTTTAATCGTTGCATTTCAGCATAAATATCTTGCACTTCAAAACATACATGATGAATGCCTTCCCCTTTTTTTTCTAAATATTTATAGACTTTACTTTCAGTTGTATGTGCCTGCATAAGCTCAACTTTTGTATCACCTAAGTCAAAAAAGGAAACATCTAACTTTTCACTTAAAACTTCTTCTTGATGAAATGGTTTTTTATTAAACAATTTTGAAAATAATTTTACAGAAGCATCCAAATCTTTCACAGCAATCCCAATGTGGTCAATTTTTTTCATGCAACAATGTAGTATTTAATCTCATTTTTTTATAGGTTGGATAGATAAGTTAACCAAATAAAAACATTGTGCATTTTATCAAAAATTACCATCTTTTATTCCTAATTTTAAAATGTGATATACTTAGATTATAATGCTACCACACCGGTTGACCAAACAGTAATTAATTCAATGTTGCCTTATTTTAATGAGAAATTTGGCAATGCCGCCAGCAGTACGCACTTATTAGGTATGCAAGCAAAAAATGCCGTGGAAGAAGCGCGCGCTATCGTTGCCCAAACCATTCATGCAGAAACACAAGAAATTATCTTCACTTCCGGAAGTACTGAAGCCATCAACCTAGCATTAAAAGGCATATTTAACCTATATCAGCACAAAGGAAATCATATTATTACTTGCGAAACGGAACATAAAGCCGTATTGGATACGTGTAGTTTTTTAGAAAAAAAAGGCGCAATCATTACTTCTTTAAAAGTAGATGAAAACGGATTAATAAATTTACAAGAATTAGAAAATGCCATTACAGATAAAACTATTTTAGTGGCCATTATGTATGCCAATAATGAAACAGGTGTGATTCAAAATGTTTCGGAAATAGCAAAAATAGTACATGCAAATAATACTATTTTTTTTTGCGATACCACACAGGCAATAGGAAAAATTTCGATTGATGTACAAAATGAAGGTATAGACATGATGTGTATCTCGGCTCATAAATTATATGGACCCAAAGGAATTGGTGCTATGTATATTCGTCGAAAAAACCCACGTGTTATGCTAGAACCCATTATACATGGTGGTGGACACGAACGAGGCTGGCGTAGTGGTACACTAAATGTGCCTTCTATAATTGGATTGGCGAAAGCATGTCAGCTCATCACATATACAAATGAAATCAAAAATTTGCGTGATTACTTTGAACAACAATTGTTAGGAAAATATGGCAATAAAATCACCATAAATGGATTTCAATCCAAACGATTGCCCAATACATCCAACATTATTTTTCCTTTCAAAGCTGTTGATTTTATACGAGAAACAAAAACTAAAATCGCTATAGCCACAGGTTCTGCTTGCACTTCTGCACAAAATTTACCATCACATGTATTGACTGCCATGAAACTCAGTAAATCTCAAGCCGAAAATTCCATTCGGTTCAGCCTAGGAAAATATACTACACTAGCAGAAATAGATGAAACGCTATGGTGCATTCAGGAAGTTATGAATGCGAAATAATTTGTATTTTTTAAAAAGCCGTTATTACTTTTTACGAACATATTTCTCTGCTTGCAATTCCAAATGTTTCCAACTTAACTTCAAGGTGTCATTGTTGTCTGAAATTGTATAACGAGCAGGTCGTTCATCGTTAAATTGTATCAAGTCATACTCATTTTCTTTAAACATAATAACACTGCCATTTCTAGGTAAAGCATTTGTTTTTGTATGCGTTTCTAAAAAGGTATTGTCAATATTTAAAATTAATGAGATGCTATCATTGGTATTTGCCGGATTGGTATAACCGTGTCGAATGCCACAACAATCCGTTTCTTGCCAAATCCAATGACCAAAAATAATTTTGGGAACACTTGCTTTGGTCGGTACAATCCATTCGCCCGGTTTAGGCTTAGGCGTTTTAGTTTTGGGTGGCTTCTTTGCAAAAATCAGCCCGTTTAATGCCACTATGCTTATAAAAATTAAAAAATACTTCATTCAAAAAAGAAATTTGTTTAAAATTACACTAATTGTAAAAATAAATACAAATATTTTGCCAAAAATGTCAGAACCCATCAAAATAAGAATAGATAAATGGCTTTGGTCTGTACGACTCTATAAAACACGCAGTTTAGCCAGTGAAGCATGTACGTCTGGAAGAATAAAAATTGATGGAGATGCGGTGAAGGCTTCCTACATGCTTAAAGTGGGACAAACTATTCATCTCCATAAACAAGGTGAAAAAAGCATCGTTAAAGTCACTAAATTAATTGAAAAACGAGTTGGAGCGCCTGTTGCCATGGAGTGTTATGAAGATTTAACGCCACCTGAAGAAAAAGATAAGCTCAAATTTCCTTCAATTTTTTACGAAGTTAGAGATAAAGGAATTGGGCGACCTACTAAAAAGGATAGACGTGAAATTGATAAATTCAAAGATTTATAACGTGAGAATCAACTAGTTTTTAAATAAATAATAACAATCTTTACACAGTTAAATGGAACATTTAACATTTAAAAGCACTAAATTTGTAGAAAATAATACATTATGTTTGGAATACATGGAACAGAATTATGGTTTATACTGGCAGTAGTTGTGTTGCTTTTTGGAGGTAAAAAAATTCCAGAATTAATGCGTGGTGTCGGAAAAGGTATTCGTGAATTTAATTCAGCAAAATCAAATTTACAAGATGAGTTTGATAAAGGATTAAAAGAAGACGAATCAAAAAAACTTCCAGAAAACAAATAAACCCAATTCGCTTACAAGTGGAAACGTACAGAACGCTAAAGGCACTGCAAGAAGATTTATTTAGTCAAAAAATTACTGTTACAGATTTTGTACAACACTCGATTTCACTTATACATGCTCATCAACATTTAAATGCTTTTGTTGAAGTATTTGAAAAAAGTGCTTTACTTAAAGCAAAAGAATTAGATGGAAAATTAGCGTCGAAGCAAACATTAGGCAAATTGTTTGGTCTAACCATTGCCATCAAAGATAATATCGTTTATAAAAATCATCCAGCTACCGGTGCTTCTAAAATATTAGAAGGATTTATTTCACCGTATTCAGCCACTGTTGTTGAGCGTTTATTGGCAGAAGATGCCATCATTATTGGTAGTACCAATTGTGATGAGTTTGCCATGGGTGGCAGTAATGAAAATTCAGTATATGGTCCAGTTTTAAATCCATACGATACCACTCGTGTTTCCGGTGGTTCGTCTGGTGGTTCAGCAGTTGCTGTAGCGGCTGGTTTGTGTATTGCTTCTTTAGGTTCTGATACAGGTGGTTCTATTCGTCAACCTGCTTCTTTTTGTGGAATAATTGGATTAAAACCAAGCTATGGTCGTGTTTCACGATATGGATTAATGGCGTATGGTTCCTCGTTTGACCAAATCGGTCCTTTTACAAATAATATAGAAGATGCAGCATTGCTATTAGAAGTCATTTCCGGTGTGGATGCGTATGATGCAACTTGTTCGCCAAAAGAAGTTCCCAATTATTCAAAAGAATTAGCATCTACAAAAAAATACAAAATTGCCTATTATAAAAATGCGTTGGAGCACAATGGCGTGGACAAAGAGGTTCGAGATGCCAGCTGGCAATTTATTGAACGTTTAAAAAATGAGGGTCATCATGTCGATGCGATAGAATTTGACGAATTGGAATATATTGTACCAGCCTATTATGTGCTTACTACCGCAGAAGCTTCTTCTAATTTATCTAGATATGACGGCGTGAAATTTGGCTATCATGCCAAGGAAGCAGGTGATTTAGAATCAACATATAAACTTACGCGTTCACAAGGATTTGGCAAAGAAGTACAACGACGTATCATGAGTGGTGCATTTGTATTGAGTGCCGGTTATTACGATGCCTACTATTCTAAAGCACAAAAAGTGAGACGAATTGTAGCGGAAAAAACCTATAAAACATTTGAATCCTACGATTTCATATTTTGCCCAACTGCACCTACGCCTGCTTATAAAATTGGAGAAGTGCAAGATTCAATAGCTTCCTTTTTAGGAGATATTTTCACCGTTCAAGCTAATATTGCTGGTGTTCCCGGCATTTCATTGCCATTATATACTTCAAAAACAGGCTTGCCTATTGGCATGCAACTCATGGCAGGAAGATGGCAAGATTTAGATTTATTACAATTTGCTAAATTATTTGTAGAATAATATCTAAAAAAATCCTAAAATACGCAAGCGGCTTCGTGTTCCATCTCATTTTCCGTATCTTGCAAAAATGCGATTCAACCGATTTTTTTTCCTATATATATTGTTGATTTTTTGTTTGCAAAATAAGTTTATGCTGGCACAATCATCGCCACCATCACAGTTTAAAGACAAACAATCTGAAATTGATATTCCGACCGAAGAACAATTATTTAAAGACGATCCCGATCCAGTGGTGTTAAGTGCACAAATTGCCGTTCGTTTAAAAAAAATTCAACAAACCATATCATTAGATTATAATGATCATGTACAAAAATATATTTCGTACAATACCCATGAGAAACGAAAAACACATATTGCCAAAATGTTGGGAAGAGCTAAAAAGTTTTTCCCCATTTTTGAACCTATTCTAGCAAAATATGGTATTCCTGATGAAATGAAATATTTGGCAGTCGTGGAATCAGCACTTAATCCTTTTGCTTTGTCAAAGGCCGGCGCCAGCGGACCTTGGCAGTTTATGTACAGTACTGCTTTACGATATAATTTAAGCATCAATAAACGTGTAGATGAACGACGTGATCCCTATTTAGCATGTGATGCAGCTGCTCGATATTTATTAGAAATGTACAATTTATATGGTAATTGGCAATTGTCGATTGCATCGTATAATTGTGGAGCCGGTAACGTAAATAAAGCTATAAAAAAAGCAGGCGGTTCAACAAATTTTTGGGATATTCGCTCATTCCTTCCGGCAGAAACACGCGCCTATGTGCCCTCTTTTATAGCAATGGTATATGCAATGAAATATGCAGACCGATATGGAATTGATGCGCAAGAACTTGGAAATGAAAAAACGCATCGGATTACTGTTCGTCAAAAAGTAACACTCAATGATTTAGAAAATACACTTACGATTCCGCGTCAAATATTAATAGACGATAATCCATCTTTACTTACCACATCCATTCCTTCTGATTTTATCCTCAATTTGCCAATTTCAAAAATAAATGCCTTTAATAATTTACAAGATTCTTTATATCAGAAAGCATTGTGTGAACAAGAAGAACAACAATTAGAATCACCCATCATTGGCACAAAAATGACAGCCAGCTTTGAAACTAAAAATGAATTAAAACAAGATAAAACCACTAAGCCTTCTTCTGCTACATCGACTACTAAAGGAGAAAAATGGAAAGAAATTCCTGCAACGAATGAAAAAGAGTTACCAATAGCAGCATCTGCAAAAATGAAATTAAAGGAAGATGATGTGAATTATAAAACCATTGCATATACTGTTAAAAAAGGAGATAATTTAGGGGCAATTTCAGCATGGTTTCATTGTACAGTAAAAGATTTAAAACGATGGAATTCTATTTCTGATAATACTATCAAATTAAATGATGAATTATTGGTATATGTACATAAAACGGATGTGAAAAAATTTACGAGGTTTAATTATTTAAGTAAAAACATAAAGGATGATTTGAGTAGCAAAATAAGTACTTTTGAAGAATCCGCTGCTGCAAAATTAATTAAAGATCAAAAAGCAAAAGAACCATTTATTGATAAAATTAATCCGAGTATGATTTTAAAAAATAAAGATTGCTTTAAAACACATATTGTAAAAAAAGGGGAATCTGTTTATGGTATTGCACAAAAGTATGAAGAAGTTACTGTGCAGGATATTATTGCATGGAACGGATTAAAGAAAAATCCGATACTACAGCTGGGCGATAAATTAAAAGTTCGAAAAATTCCTTGTAAATAATTTTATTGATATATTTTTTTAGGTTCAACTAGATTCTATTCCAGATGGTTTTTTTTCAAACACGTTAAATTCAATATTTAAAATCTGATTTTATAGATTTTTTGGTATTTTGTGCCACTAAAAAGTTACAGCACAATAACCAAAACTATGTTTGCATACCTTTACGGAAAAATTACACTTAAAACACCTACGCATATTTACCTGGATTGCAATGGTGTAGCTTATTTTGTTCATATTTCATTAAATACATTTTCTCAACTAGAAAACATGGAAAATGCAACGTTATTTACACACTTAGTGGTACGTGAAGATGCACATATTTTGTACGGATTTTATACAGAAGAAGAAAAAAATATGTTTTTATATTTGATTTCGGTTTCCGGCGTTGGTCCTAATACTGCTCGATTGGTTTTATCTTCACTTTCCGTTCAAGAATTTCAGAAAGCAATAATTCAGGAAGATGTGCGTTTAATACAATCAATAAAAGGGATTGGACCCAAATCAGCACAGCGATTAATTTTGGAATTAAAAGATAAATTAAAAAAATCTAATTTGACAGAAGGAATGGACAGCACGATGCTATCTACCCAAACATCTGTAATGAGTGAGGAAGCCTTATCGGCATTAAATATGTTGGGTTTCCAAAAAGCAACAGCAGAAAAAGCAGTGGCAAAAGTGATGAAAGAAAATAGTCAAATACAATCGGTAGAAGAATTGATTAAATTAAGCCTAAAAAATTTGTAAATTCGAGGTAAAATTATTTTGAGTAGAACTATACATACCACTTCTTTAAGCTTGTTTTTGTTGCTTTCCTTGGTGTTTAGCAACAGGCAAATGTTTGCTCAAAATAGTGATACTGCACAAACTAAACTCAAATTTCCAATTTCTGACAGAAATACCAGCTTTGTTACTACTAAGTCAGTTGCCACTATTGACCTTAAAGATCCATCTGTCATAATAAAAACGATAGAATACGATCCCAAAACCAATAAATATATTGTGTACGAAAAAATTGGCGATGATAATTACAAAGCACCAACGTATATGACTTATGATGAATATCTTGAATATTCCAATAAAGAAGCTGAACAAAATTATTTTCAGCAACGATCTCGAGCAATTGACTTGGCCGAGCGTAAAAGTAAACAACCATTTTTATATCAAGGACCAGAATTGACCAACCGCTTTTTAGGAGGAACTAAAATTGAAATTAAACCACAAGGAAATGTAGATGTTACCATTGGTGTTAACTCGCAACGAACCGACAATCCGGTATTGCTACAAAATCAACGTCGGAATATCAATTTTGATTTTGATATGAACATTCAATTGGGTTTGCAGGCATCCATTGGCGATAAAATTAAATTAGGCATCAACTACAATACTAAGTCTGGTTTTGCTTTTGAAAACCAAATGAAACTTGGCTATAAAGGCAAAGAAGATGACATTATTCAAAATGTAGAATTTGGAAACGTGAGCTTGCCTTTGAGAAGCGCATTAATTAAAGGACCACAAAATTTATTTGGTGTCAAAACACAATTAAAGTTTGGTCGATTAATGATTACTAATATTTTATCTCAGCAAAAATCTAAAACAGAATCTGTACGTATTGAGAATGGAGCACAAACTAAAAAGTTTACCATCAAAGCAGATGAATATGAAGATAATCGACACTTTTTTATTAGCCAATACTTTAGAGATGTGTATGAACAAAGTTTAAGCAGATTACCATTTGTGAGCGCACAAACCAATATCAGTAAAATTGAAGTTTGGGTAACGAATAAAACACGCCAAACTATTGATGTACGTGAAATGGTAGCCTTTCAAGATATAGGTGAAATCAATAAAGTTTTTAACCCATCCATATTATCAGGAAATACCAATCCTTATCCTGAAAGTAATTCGAATAATTTATATAATATAATAACACGCAGCACCGACGCACAAGATTTCCGAGATCCAGCAAGATGCATCAGCTTTTTAGAACATCATGCACTGCAAGCGGTGGATGATTATGAAAAAGTAAGTGCTAGAAAATTAGCTTCCACAGAATATACCTTTAATGCCCAATTAGGATATATATCATTGAATCAGCAATTAAGACCGGATGAAGTTTTAGGGGTTGCCATCCAATATACGGTCAATGGCCAAGTATATCAGTTGGGTGAATTTGCTTCCGACTTACCTCCATTAGCAGATACCACCAAAACAAAAGACCAAATTATTGCTGTAAAAATGCTGAAGGCAACTTCCGTAAGAACAGTGGAGCCAATTTGGGACTTAATGATGAAAAATGTATATGCTTTAGGTGCATATAATGTAAGTCCTGAACAATTCTTTCTAGATGTATATTATCAAGATCCAGGTGGCGGTCAAAAAAGATACTTACCCACAGATCCTGCACCCAATAATGTGGCTGGCGAACAACTGATTAAAGTATTAAATTTAGATAATTTAAACAATCAATTGGATCCTCAACACGATGGAAAATTCGATTTTATTCCGGGCGTCACCATTCAACCTAAAAATGGTAAAATTATTTTTCCAGTATTAGAACCATTTGGTACTTACTTAGCTAATAAAATTGGAGATCCATCCGTAGCAGCAAAATACGCTTACCGTTATTTGTACGATACGACAAAATATGCCGCACAACAATTTCCTGAATTTAATCGCTTTTTATTGAAAGGCTCTTATCGTGGTACAGACAACAGCACCTTTAGATTACCTGGCGCGTTTAATTTACCTCAAGGCTCCGTTACCGTAAATGCCGGTGGAAATCAGTTGACAGAAAATGTAGATTATACCGTAAATTATGGTATTGGAGAAGTGGTGATTATTAATCAAGGTGTATTAAATTCAGGCGTGCCTATTGATATTAAGTTTGAAAATAATGTGCTTTTTGGTGTCGTTAATAAATCACTTTTTGGTACACGATTGGATTATGCAGTCAATAAAAATATAAACATAGGGTTTACCCATTTGCGCTTAGCAGAAAAGCCATTTACTCAAAAAGTTAATTTCAACGATGATCCGGTGAAGAATAATGTTATCGGTATCGACTTTAATTATGCCACTGAGTCAAAAGGCATGACGCGTATTTTTAACAAAATAACAGCCCAAGACACCAAAGAACCATCTAAAATATCAGCATCTGGCGAAGCCGCACTTTTTTTGCCAGGACACTCTAAAGCAATTGATGTAGATAATGCGGGAACTGTTTATGTAGATGATTTTGAAGGAGCAAGTACCATGTTCGATTTAAAAGGCAGCTTCCTTACTTGGTCTTTAGCATCTGCTCCTAAAGGAATGCTAAATACATTTGGCGTTGAAAAATTTCCCGAAGCACGTGTGAGCGATAGCTTAATATATGGATTTAACAGAGCAAAATTAGCTTGGTATTCCATAGATCCAGTATACTTAGGAAGTAGTAATAGTAATCCTTTAAACAGTGCCGCACAACAAGAAGCAAAAAATAATATTTATACACGTCAGTTTTATGAAAAAGATGTGTTTAAAAACAGACAAAATTCTACCATCACCAATCCTCCATTATTTACCTTAGATTTATCTTATTTTCCTAAAGAAAAAGGACCTTATAATTTTGAAACAATGCCAACGGCATATTCAAAAGGGATAAATGCACAAGGTAAATTAAATAATCCAGAAACACGTTGGGGTGGCATCATGCGTACTATTGAATCTACCAGCGATTTCGAAGCTGCCAATATTGAATTTGTTCAGTTTTGGGTACTAGATCCCTTTAAGTTTCCAGGAGCTGACAGAAAAGGAAATTTATATGTTCAATTAGGTACAGTTTCTGAAGATATTTTAAAAGATTCACGAAAACAATATGAAAATGGATTGCCTCGTCCAAATGGAGGAACAACAGTCGATACTTCTGCTTGGGGTGTAACACCTACCATTCAAAATGCCTTAACTAACAGTTTTGATGCAGATCCCGATGTCATTAAAAAACAAGATGTTGGTTTAGATGGACTGGAAAATGATGCCGAACGAAATTATTATGCCAATTATATCAGTAATTTGGCAGGAATTATTTCAAATCAAGAAGCATTGGACAAAGCAAATGCAGACCCTTCGGGTGATGATTATGTATTTAATAGAGATAATAGATTTGGTAGTGAAGTGGGCATTATAACACGATATAAAGACTTTTCTAATTCACAAGGTAATTCATCCAATAATTTAAATGGTGGTAATGTAAACGGAAATTCCAAAACACAACCAGATAATGAAGATTTAAATAATGATAACACACTCAATGAAACGGAAGAATATTTCCAATATCGAGTGGCGTTTGATGATAATTTCTTAGCCAACTCACCGTATGTTGCCAGCAGACAAGGTTTCGGTGTAAATGGGAATGACTCAGCATATTGGTATCAAATTAAAATTCCGGTGAAAGAATTTGAATCGCGTGTAGGAAATATTGCGGATTTTCGTTCCATCCGATTTGTACGTTTAATCATGTCTGACTTTACAGATAGCGTTACGCTTCGATTAGCTGAATTTGGCTTAGTTCGTAATCAATGGAGAAAATACGATTTATCTTTATCGAATCCAGGTGAGCAATTACCTGGAGACGAAACTTCAGGAACTGAATTCAACGTGGCTTCGGTAAGTGTGGAAGAAAATGCTACACGAACACCAATTCCGTATGCAATTCCACCAGGTATCAATAGAGAACAAAATATAAGTGGTTACAACAACGCCTTGCAAAACGAACAAGCCATGAGTTTGCAAGTGTGCGAATTAAATGATGGCGATGCACGTGCGGTATTTAAAACTACCAATATGGATTTAAGGAATTATAAACGCATGAAATTATTCACGCATGCAGAAAATTTTCCTGGAGATAAAGGTTCTTTATATCCCATAAAAGACAATGACCTTACTGTTTTTATGCGCATTGGTTCTGATTTCACCGATAACTATTATGAATATGAAATTCCATTAAAAGTGACGCCTGCCGGAAATTACAATCCGGAAAGTGAAATGGATAAAAGACTCATTTGGCCAGATTCCAATCAAATGAATGTATTGTTAGATAGCTTAACTGCAGTAAAACAAAAACGAAATCAAAGTAGTGCATCCTTGATTTTACCTTATGATGTTACTTTGGCAAACGGCGATAAAATTAGCATTAAAGGAAATCCTGATTTAGGTGTAGCAGCAGTTTTTATGATTGGCGTTCGGAATCCAAAACGAATTATTGGTGAGAATGATGACAAAGACGATGGAATGCCAAAATGTGCCGAAATATGGGTGAACGAATTGCGTATGTCCGGATTTGATGAACGAATGGGCTGGGCTGCTTTAGGTAGAGTAGATATGCAATTGGGTAACCTCGGAAATGTAATTTTTTCAGGAAACATGCACTCCATTGGTTATGGTGACTTAGAGCAACGACTCAACCAACGTTATAGAGATAATTACTACCAATATGACATTGCCACGAACTTACAATTAGGTAATTTAATTCCCGAAAAAGCCGGCTTACAAATTCCAGTATATGCTCAATTTTCTCAAGCCATCAGCACACCTCAATACGATCCGTATGAATTAGATGTAGAGTTGAAAGATAAATTTGAAGTGATTAATACAGATGCCAATTTGTCTAAAGAAAGAAAAAAAGAACTAATAGATTCCACAAAACGTGTGGCGCAAGACGTAACTACTATTAAAAGTTTCAATGTTACCAATTTACATAAAGAACGAACCAATCCACAAAAAGAACCTCGCGTTTATGATGTAGAGAATTTCAATTTTACCTACGCATTCATACAAACGGATAAACGAAATCCAATAATAGAAAATGAACGCATCACGCGTCATCGTGGTTCCTTAGGATGGAATTTTTCGCCAAAACCTTTAGTGTGGACACCGTTTAAAAAATTAAAAAATAATAGCATTCATCTTAAACCAATTAAAGAGTTTAATTTGAATTTAAAACCAAATTCTGTTTCATTTAGAACAGATGTCAACCGTCAATATGGCGTACAAAAAATTAGAGATATTGGTGGCGATGGATTAGTGATACAGCCTACTTATGATAAATATTTTACGTGGGATCGATTTTGGAGCATCAAATACAATTTAACAAAATCTATAAATATTGATTTTACTGCCAATAATAAAGCACGTGTAGATGAACCAGATGGTGCAATAGATACCAAAGAAAAAAGAGACACCGTTCGTCGTAATTTTTGGAAATTTGGACGTAATGTAAGTTATGACCATATTTTTAATGCATCTTATAATTTACCATTCCATCTATTTCCATCTTTAGATTGGATAAACGTAAAAACAAGATATAGCGCGGATTATTCTTATCTCGCATCTTCATTGGCATTAACCAGTTTAGGAAATACAGTAAAAAACGGACAGAATTATCAAGTGGCCGGTGATATTAATTTCAAAAGTTTATTTCAAAAGTCGAAATTTTTGAAGCCTTACACACAAACAGGCATGAAGAAAACAAAACAAGAATATGCAGATGCTTTTACTAAATACAAAGAACTAGAAAGTAGAAGCGAAGAAAAAATTATTAAGAAAAAACAAGAATTAGAAAAGAAAATTATAGATATTGAATTGGCGGAAAATGATACCTCAAAAACAAAAGCAGATATTAAAAAATTAGTAGATGAAAAAAAACAACTAAAAAATGATTTACGTCAGCTGAAATTAGAAAAACGACAACTGGCAATGCCAGAAAATCCAAATTTAGAATATGCATTGCGTCCACTGCTAATGTTGCAACGTGCCTCTATTAGTTACGATGTAAAAGGAACCACTATACTTCCAGGTTTAACGGCAACACCGTTGCTGTTTGGACAAGATTTTAAAAAACATGCACCAGGTGCTGCATTTTTATTTGGTGCCCAACGCGATTCTAATTGGTTAAATTCATTAGCAAATAGAGGCTTAATCTCTTCGGACACCACATTTAATTACCAATTTATCCAAACCAAACAAAAAGCATTCAATTTGCGTGTTACGTTAGAACCTTATCGTGATTTACGCGTGGAAATTTCTATGCAAAAAACACAAGGTGAAACGTACACCGAATTTTTTAAGAAAACATCACCATCCAATCCATATCAACACTTAACACCACAGGTAAATGGGAATATGTCGATGTCTTTTTTAATGTTGAAAACTATTTTTAGCAAAGTAGATGAAAATAACTTCAGTAATGCATTTTATAAATTCCAAGAATTAAGAGAAACGTATTCTAATAAATTTGGAGATAAAAACCCATTGTCAGATAGCATATATATTAATGATAGCATTAGCCTTCCTAATTTTAAAGAAGGTTACGGACCATTCTCACAAGACGTATTAGTACCATCTTTAATTGCCGCTTATACCGGAAAAGATCCGGATAAAGTTCGCCTAAATCCATTGAAAACAATTCCATTGCCTAACTGGCGAATTACCTATAACGGTTTTGCTAAAACAAAATGGGGTAAAAAATTATTTACTACATTTAATATCACACATGGCTATACCTCTACATTCAGTATTGGATCGTATGTTACAAACTTAAACTATTTAGGTCAACCTGGATATTTTAATGAAGAATTATATTACGCGCCAGAACGCATCGATTCATTGTCCGGTAACTATTATTCCTATTATTCTATTCCACAAGTAACTATTACTGAACAATTATCGCCATTAATTGGAATTGAAATTTCATGGAAAAATAGCTTAATTACTAATTTTGAATTTAAAAAATCAAGAACCTTAGGCATGAGTTTGTTGGATTATAGACTAACAGAAACAAGAACAACAGAATATGTGGCTGCCATCGGTTATAAATTGGCAAAATTTAAATTGCCATTTAAAATTAAAGGCAAAAAAATCACTTTACAGAACGATATTAATTTACGTGCAGATTTCTCTTATAGAGATGACAAAACAGTCAATTACCGACTAGACCAAAATATTGCAGAACCAACACGCGGCCAAAAAACAATCTCATTAGCCGCTACGATAGACTACATTATTAATAATAAACTAAATGTTCGTTTGTTCTACGATTTCCGAAGAATAACACCAGCAACTTTAGCTTCTTACCCGCAGCGCTCACATCGTGGAGGCATCACTTTCCGTTTCTCGCTTACACCATAATGTCATTTCGAGCGTAGCGAGAAATCTTCTGATTATTACTTTCAATATTTACATGAAATAAAAATAAAATCTTATTTTTGAGAAAAATTAATTTTCATGAGCATTCCAACAGAATTAAAATACTCCAAAGAACACGAATGGGTTCGTGTAGATGGTGACACCGCAACAATTGGCATCACTGCTTTTGCACAAGGCGAATTAGGCGATATCATTTATGTAGATATTGATACCGTTGGTGAAACCATTGACAAAGACGGAATTTTTGGTACTGTAGAAGCAGTAAAAACGGTGTCTGATTTATTTATGCCAGTGAGTGGTGAAGTAGTAGAATTCAATGAAGCATTGAAAGATACACCGGCATTGGTGAACGGAAAACCGTATGAAGATGGTTGGATGATTAAAGTTAAAATGTCGAATCCTGCTGAAGTAGACGACTTATTGGACGCTGCTGCCTATCAAGCATTAATTGGCTAATGTCATTTCGAACGCAGTGAGAAATCTTGCTACATTAAGCTATAAACTAAGAAATGTAATTCCTGCCGTTTTGTGGTCAGGAATTATTTTTTTTCTGTGTTTTTTGCCAGGTAGTGCATTTCCAAAAGAAGACTGGCTCGATAAAATTTATTTCGATAAAATAGTACATGCTTTTTTGTACTTCGTTCTGTTCTTCTTAATTATCAGAAATTTTTCCGCTCAAACAAAAGCAACCATTTTTATTACAAGTACACTATGCATTGCGCAAGGAATTTTGATAGAATTTATTCAAGATTCATCATACATACAAAACAGAAGTTTCGATGTGTATGATATATTGGCAAATATAATAGGCGTTCTGTTTTCAATTAGCTTTAGAAATAAAATCTGTAAGACTTCTTAACTTTCTATTTTGCATTAATTTTGATAAGTTTACCTTGATATACATTTAGGGATAAATTAAATACTAATATTGAAAATAATATTCTTCATATCAGCTTTGTTCATCAGCATATTCTCAAATGCTCAAAGTGATGATTATGATTTATTTTTAGCACGCCAGTTTTTACAAAATGGAGAATATACCAAAGCTGTCGAATATTATCAAAGTTTATATCAGCAAAACCCAACCGAATATTATACGGATTTTATAGATATTTTATTTCAATTAAAAGACTTTGACAAAGCAGAAAAAATAATTAAAACACATTATAAAGAAGTTGATAAAAGTCCCATTTTTTTACTCGATTTAGTCAATTTGTATTTAAAACAAAATCAATTAGATGAGGCTGAAAAGCAATGCAATAAAGTGATGAAAGAACTTAAAGCAAATCCGTATGAAATCCAACAAATTGCACAGAAATTTATCCAACTTCAACAAGTAGATTTTGCCGAAAAAACATATCGGAAAGCAAAAGAACTTTTGAAAGATAAACAAGTTTTTAATCTTGAATTAGCTGATTTATTATTGAAGAAAAATGATCTTCAAGGCATGCTGAATGCATATTTTGAAGAAGCAGCGAATACCACCCATTTAAATACCGTAAAAATTGGATTGCAAAAAGCATTAGTAGATGAAAAAGCTAAAGATGAAGTTGAAAAAGCACTACTTAAACGTATTCAATCGAATAAAACCATCTTAAACTATCAAGAATTATTAATATGGTTGTATATGCAACGCAATGATTTTGAAGGTGCGATTTTGCAAGCAAAATCACTCGACTTACTACATCAAGAAAACGGTGAAAATGTTTTACGAATAGCCAGAGCAGCAACCATTCAAAAAGATTTTGACGCAGCTATAAAAGGCTATCAATATGTGATTAATAAAGGCATCACAAACACTTGGTATGTAACAGCCAGTTTAGAACTAATCAATGTAAAAAGAGACAAAATTGTACAAACTACTAATTATAACCAATCACAATTACTTTCTCTAAAAGAAACCTATCTGCAATTTATTTCGAACTACACACAAGATGACTATAATGCCATTCAAGCTAAAATAGAATTGGCACAACTCGAAGCATTTTATTTACATGAAATCGATACTGCCATTTTTTTGGTGCAGCCTATTGTTGAAAATGATAGAATACCAAAAGAATTATTAGCAAAAGCCAAACTAAATCTTGGCGATTATTACATCATTTCTGATGAGCCTTGGGAAAGTTTACTGCTTTATACACAAGTAGAAAAAGAACAAAAAGGAAATCCAATAGGTGAAGAAGCCAAATATAGAAACGCACGATTGGCATATTATAAAGGTGAATTTGAATGGGCACAAACGCAATTAAAAATTATTAAAGCGAACACCACAGAATTCATTTCCAACGATGCCATCGACTTGTCCGTTTTTATTTTAGATAATCTTAATTCTGACGATACCGATTTTGCTTTGATTCAATTCGCTAAAGCAGATTTACTTCAATATCAAAACAAATTAAACGAAGCTGAAGATACACTCGATTTCATACTGAAAAATTATGTTGGAACAGCACTAGCCGACGATATTCTTTATTTAAAATATAAAATTGAAAAAAATAGACAGCAATATGATAATGCAGCAACCTGTTTACAACAAATTTCCGATCATTTTTCAAATGATATTTTAGCAGACAATGCACTGTTTTATTTAGGTGAATTGTATCAAAATTTTTTAAATGATGATGATAAAGCTAAAAATTATTATGAAAAAATTATATTAGAATTTAAGGACAGTACGTTTGTTATTGAAGCACGTAAACGCTACCGCAAACTGCGTGGAGATATTTAATTTGTAAAATTGCGTTCTTCGCGTCTTTGCGTTCCACTAATTATTGGAATTGCGTGAAATTCGGAACTATTTTTGCTGTATATTTGTTACACTAAAAAGTAAATTACAATATGAACGGAATTATTTTAATCTCATTAATTATTGGTGGTGTGAGTTGGTACGTGAGTTCAACTTTACAACGCAGATTTAAAGAATATTCACAAATGCCAATCCGATTTACCGGTAAAGAAATTGCCGAAAAAATGTTGCGTGATAATGGTATTACAGATGTACAAGTCATTTCAGTGCCTGGAGCATTAACCGATCATTATAATCCATTAGATAAAACAGTAAACTTGAGTGATTGGGTGTATGCGCAATCCAATGTGGCAGCTGCTGCTGTGGCCGCGCACGAATGCGGACATGCCGTGCAACACAGTACAGCATATTCATGGTTAACCATGCGTTCAAAATTAGTGCCAGTAGTGCAAGTAAGTTCACAATATGTACAATGGGTAATTTTAGCAGGTTTAGGTGTGCTAATGTTCACTAAATCACCTTGGGTATTGTTAATAGGTATTATTTTGTTTGCTACCACAACCTTGTTTAGCTTCATTACCTTACCTGTAGAGTTTGATGCATCATCAAGAGCCTTAAAATGGTTAGATAGTACCCAAATCCTAATGGGTGAAGAGCACGATAAAGCAAAAAATGCGCTAAAATGGGCAGCATCTACCTATGTGGTGGCCGCATTAGGTTCATTGGTTACTTTACTTTATTACATCTCTATTTTTGTCGGTGCAAGACGAAGAGATTAACACTGCAGCAAAGCTGTGGCTTCATAAATCAAACATCTAAAAAGAACTAAGTTCCTAACTAGTCCAAATATGTTAGCAATATAAAAATAAAAACTAGTTCAAGAATGCAGTAAAGCAACCAGCTTGGCGTTCTTGGACTTTTTTATTTTTTAGTTAATGTAGTTCACTTAAACCCTTTTAAAAGTTCTTGAATTTCATTATCAGAAATATTGTCACTGTTACCTTTGCTATAAATGGAAAGTAGAAAAACAGTTTCATCTATAATTTTAACGAAAGAGATAATTCTTGCACCACCAGATTTGCCTTTATTTTTAGAAGCAATTGCCAAACGGATTTTATATACATCATTTCCTAGTGGAGTGCCAAAAGTATAGGATTTAGAGAAAGTTCCTTGCCAAGTTCTGCAAGTTCATTTTTAAGCAATGCATATTTTTAATAAGAGGTTTGGCTTCTTTCTTAAAGTTGTCGGTAAGTTCAACTTTATAATTCATTCAGAAAGTCATTTAAAGAAGTAGTTTTTAATTTACCTTGTTTAATCAATTTCATTTCTTCCAAACCAGCCTTTATATTGTCTAAAATTTGTTCTTTAGTGGGTTCGTCATCTGTTTCTACATTTTTTACAAAACCCAAATTATTCACCAATTCCATAAAAAACAGAACTTTGTTATCAGGAATATTTAATGTAATCAGCTTCATTTTAATAGTAACTTACTATACAAATATAACAAGGATTCTTTCAAATCAGTTCTCTCCTTTCATAAATAGCATAAAATACCTTTTCAATTAAAAAACTTTGTCCATAAAAAACCTCATATTCAATGGTTTATGTTAATTCAATATAAAATATTTTGCTATTTTCTTGCATTATCAGGTTTGAAAAAGTATCTTTGCAACCCGAATTGAAAAATAATTCGTACCAATTTTAAAGAAAACAAGAAAAATTTCAATAAAGTGAATACATTATCGTACAAAACAAAAACCGTTACACCTACAGAAACTGAGCGTAAGTGGTATCTTGTAGATGCAGAAAACCAAACATTAGGTCGCATCTCATCTGAAATTGCAAAAATATTGCAAGGTAAAAATAAAGCGTCTTACACACCAAATATTGATAACGGTGATCACGTAGTAATTATCAATGCAGAAAAAGTAGCATTAACAGGAAAAAAATTAACAGATAAAGTATATGTTCGTCATACGGGCTATCCTGGTGGTCAACGATTTATGACACCGAAAGAGGCTTTTGCTAAAAAACCTGAGTTCGTGTTAGAAAACGCTATCAGTCACATGTTGCCTCGCACACGTTTAGGCAGAGCAATGTTTAAAAAATTACATGTATTTGCTGGTGCAGAGCATGCACACACAGCTCAAAAACCAGAAGTATTAAAATTTAACAAAATAAAATAATGGCAAAGGAAACAATCAACGGATTAGGTCGTCGTAAAACTGCAGTTGCACGTGTTTACTTAAAAAGCGGCAATGGTGCGATTATCATTAATGGTAAAGACATCAAAGAATATATTAATTTAAAACAATTAATCGACAGAGCCATAAAACCACTAAATGTGGTAGATGCAGCTTCTAAATTCGATATTAGCGTGAATGTAAAAGGCGGTGGTATTAAAGGACAAGCAGAAGCAATTTCTTTGGGTATTGCCCGCGCATTAGTAAAAAGCGATGAAGCGGTTAAGCCAGCTTTAAAGGCAGAAAACTTAATGACACGTGATTCTCGTATGGTAGAGCGTAAGAAATTTGGTAAGAAAAAAGCTCGTAAAAGCTTCCAATTCAGTAAACGTTAATCTTCAAAAATTTATAATAAAAGTATGGCAATTTCTAAATTATCTCAGCAAGAAATGTTGGATGCCGGAGTTCACTTCGGTCACTTAAAGAAAAAATGGAATCCTAAAATGTTACCGTATATTTTTATGGAACGTAAAGGTATTCACATCATAGATTTGAATAAAACTCAAGAAAAATTAGAAGAAGCAGCTGCCGCACTTCGTTCTATTTCTAAGTCTGGTAGAAAAATATTATTCGTAGCAACTAAAAAACAAGCAAAAGAAATCGTTGCCGAAGCTGCTAAACAAATCAATATGCCATTCGTTACAGAACGTTGGTTAGGTGGTATGTTGACAAATTTTGTTACTATCCGTAAATCTATTAAGAAAAAACAAAACATTGAAAAAATGTTGGGTGATGGCGCATTAAACAATATCACTAAAAAAGAAAGATTGATGTTAGGTCGTCAACAACAAAAATTAGATAAAGTTTTAGGTGGTATCGAAAACTTACCTCGTATCCCAGCGGCTTTATTTTTGGTGGATATTTCACATGAACATATTGCTTTAGCAGAAGCTAAAAATTTAGGTATCAAAACATTTGGTATTGTAGATACCAATAGCGATCCAACTAAAGTAGATTTCGCAATTCCTGCTAACGATGATGCTACTAAATCTATTCAATTAATTACGAACTACATTGTAGAAGCCATTAAAGAAGGTTTGGCTGAACGTAAAAAAGATAAAGACGAAGCAGATTCTAAATCTGAAGCAGAAGCAAAAGCAACTGTAGAAAGTGCAGAATAATTACTTTCTAAAGTAGAAAGTAATAGTGAACAAGAATAAATTTTATTCATTTATTTTTAAATTATTTAATTATCATGTCAACAGTAACTATAACAGCATCAGATGTAAATAAATTAAGACAAGAAACCGGCGCAGGTATAATGGATTGTAAAAAAGCATTAATAGAAACCAATGGCGATTTCGAAGCAGCTATCGATTATTTAAGAAAAAAAGGAGCAAAAATTGCAGCGAACCGTTCTGATCGCGAAGCGAACGAAGGTGTAGTGGTAGCATTAACCAGCGAAGATGGCAAATTTGGATGTGCTGTAAATTTAAGTTCAGAAACAGACTTCGTAGCTAAAAATGAAGACTTCATTAACTTGGCAAAATCAATTGCTGATGTAGCATTAGCTGGAAGAATTAAAACATTGGAAGATTTACAAAATGCACAATTAGATGGTGTAACTATCAAAGATAAATTGTTGGATACAGTAGCTAAAATTGGCGAAAAAATTGACGTTAAAAAATACGAAGTAGTAGAAGGTGATGGTATAGTTGCTTACATCCACATGGGATACAGAATGGGTGTTTTAGTGCAACTAAACAAAGCATTAAATGAAGAAATTTCTTCCGTAGGAAAAGATGTTGCCATGCAAATTGCAGCCATGAATCCGGTAGCAGTAGATGCTTCTGGCGTGTCTGACGAAATGAAAACAAGAGAACGTGCCATCGCTCGCGAAAAAGCAGTAGCAGCTGGAAAGCCGGAAAACATCTTAGATAAAATTGCAGATGGTGCAGTAAATACGATGTTGAAAGAAAATACATTATTACCACAACCATTCGTAAAAGATGGCAGCAAAACGGTAGAACAATATTTAAAAACGGCAGACAAAGATTTAACGGTGGTTTCGTTCAAGCGAGTAACCTTATCGTAATATTTTAAAAAGAGAATTTTTATTCTCTTTTTTTTTGCCTATTTTTAAAAAAAAATCTTCAGGAAATACTTCATCATTGTACTATTTTTATTTTGCGCTGTCTTTTCCTGTAAGAAAAAAATGATTGCGAAAAATGTGTGCTAGAAATTGGAAACGATAGTACTATGACACATGAAATATACTACACTACCTTTGTCGCTTCCTCTATGGATTGGTGTGAGTTCATCCATACTGTAGATGAGCATGAAATGAATGATGCAAACGGTTCTCCGATTATGTAAAGCTGAAAAGAAATGTAATTAGACTTAGAAATCTGACAAAATAATAAATAAACCATGGAAAAACCAATCAAACGTGTACTCTTAAAACTTAGCGGCGAAGCATTAATGGGCGACCAGCAATTTGGTATCCAATCTGAAACACTTTCAATTTTTGCCGATGAAATAAAAGAAGTAGTAGAAGCAGGTTATGAAATTGGTATTGTAGTTGGTGGTGGAAATATTTTTCGTGGCTTACAAGCAGGAAACATTGGTATTGAACGCGCACAAGGTGATTACATGGGCATGCTTGCAACAGTTATAAACGGTATGGCTTTGCAAGGTGCGTTAGAGTCAAAAGGTGTGTATACACGATTGATGTCGGCTTTAAATATTTCGCAGGTTTGCGAACAATATATACGCAGAAAAGCGATGCGCCATTTAGAAAAAGGCAGATGCATTATTATGGCTGCCGGTACAGGAAATCCTTATTTTACGACTGATACTGCTGCTGCATTGCGTGCAAACGAATTGGAAGTAGATGTAATTTTGAAAGGCACAAGTGTTGATGGTATTTATACGGCTGATCCAAAAAAAGATGCGAACGCAACCAAATTCGATACAATTACTTTTGATGAAGTGATGATAAAAAATTTACGTATCATGGATCAAACAGCTTTTGCGTTATGCAAAGAAAATAAGATGCCAATCATCGTTTTTAATATTAAAGAAAGAGGAAATATTTTACGCATTCTAAAAGGCGAAAAAATAGGTACGCTGGTGAGTTAAAATTGAATATAGATTTAAGAAGTGAGATTTGAGACTTTCAAATCTCTTTTTTTTATTGCAAAATTGCCAACTACACACTTGTCAACTGCCAACTATTTCTTTTATATTTGCCTACGATAAATCAAGTTAAGATGAGCGAAGAAGTACAAATGATACTGGATGAAACCAAAGATGCGATGTTTAAAGCATTGAAACATTTAGAAGATGAATTGCGAAAAGTACGTGCCGGCAAAGCCAGTCCAGATATGCTGCAAGGAATTACGGTAGAATATTATGGCACACCAACACCAATTAACCAGGTTGCAAGTGTAAAATTATTAGATGCAAGAACTTTGTTGGTTGCACCTTTTGAACGAAAAATAATTGGTGATATTGAGCGCGCTATTTTTCAAAGCAATATTGGAATTACACCACAAAACGATGGTGAAAATATCCGACTTTCCGTGCCGCCAACTACGGAAGAACGTCGTCGTGATTTAGTGAAACAATCTAAAAATTATGGCGAACAAACGAAAATTGTAATTCGCAACGCACGCAAAGATGGCAACGAAATGGTGAAAGATTTAGTGAAAGAAGGCTTGAGTGAAGATATTGGTAAAGATTCTGAAGAAGCAATTCAACAATTGACAAATGAATATAATGGAAAAGTAGATAAAATGCTGGTGCAAAAAGAAGAAGAAATTATGACGATTTAATTTCAGTTTACAGTTTGCAAAAAATTAGTTTACAAAAAGGTGTTCTTGCGAACACCTTTTTCTATATCAGTAAATCTTCCATGTTTCCAGGTGTTACCACCAATTCTTTATGTTTATAGGCATCTAAAAAAGTAGTAGAAAACTTTACTTTAGTTTTCGGATTCCATTTTATTTCAACGGCTAAATAATTATTCTTTTGCAATTCTATATAATCAATTTCCTGTTGTTGTGTGGTGCGCCAGAAATAAGATTCATAAGTAAGTTGATGTTGAAATAAATATTTCCTGCGTTCGCTAATTACATAGTTTTCCCATAATTGACCTACATCTGTTCGTTTGTGTATTGGTGAAAAATTTCCGCTTACTGCATTAATAATTCCATTATCATAAAAATAAATTTTCTTACCTTTTTTAATTTCATTCCTAACGTTTTTATTTAATGCGGGCAACCTAAATACAACAAATGCTTTTTCTAATAAATCGATATATTTTTCTATAGTTTTGTTATCTGCCTGTACTAATTGACTAAGCTCGTTGTAATTTACTTCACTACCAATTTGCAAAGCCAATGCTTTTACAATTTTTTCTAACAAGGCAGGTTTACTAACTTGTTCTAATCGAAATAAATCTTTATACAAATAACTATTTGCCAGTAATTTTAAGTGTTCTTCTGCATCATGGGCATTCACTACTATTTCAGGATATGTGCCATAAATTAATCGTTTTTCTAATTGTCGCTTTTCTTCTATAAAACCAAATTCATTCACCAACTCGCTAAATGAAAATGGAAATAAATGCATTTCATATTTTCTGCCAGTTAATGGTTCGTTGGTTTTATTTGCCAATTCAAAAGCAGATGAACCGGTAGCAATTACTTGTACTGTTTTTAGTTGGTCAATTATTATTTTTATAACGATGCCAATATCCTGAATACGTTGTGCTTCATCAATAAAAAGTATTTCATTGTTGCCAATGATATTTTTTAGTTTAGTGCTATTGGGTTTGGTAAGCAATTCTCTGGTATCATCATCATCACCATTTAATTGCAATACTTTTTTCTTTTTATTTTGAGCTAATAGTTGTGCAACAAAAGTAGACTTTCCTGCTTGTCTCGGACCAAAAACAAGCAATGCTTTGCCTTTAAACAATCGGTCTTGTGCATATCTTAATTGAGTACGAACTATCATTATTTTAGATTTTAATCCTAAAAATACATAATTATTTTGGATTTTAATCCTAAAAAAACATAATTATTTTGGATTTTAGATGAGAAGCCGAAAAAAGGTTGCGAAAAAGAAGAAATTATGACGATATAATTTCAGTTTACAGTTTGCAAAAAAATTAGTTTACAAAAAGGTGTTCTTGCGAACACCGTTTTGCTATAATAAAAAATCTTCCATGTTTTCAGGTGTTACAACCAATAAAACATATTAGGACAATCACGTTCAGTAACAAAAAGTGTTCGTTGTGAACACTTTTATTTGTAAAAAATGAAATTAAGTGAATCTAAATTAGTGTTCCTTCTTTAGTCATTAGTTTATATTCTCCTAAATGCATAGAAGAATCTTGCACCAGGCGTACTATTTTTCCAATTTTTGAATACCAACGCATTCTAAAAGAAAACGTATCTTTTTTCAAAAATGCATACACAAATGGATGCACATACAACAAGAAATTTTTTTGCTCATGCGATTTCAAATGCATCAAATCATTTTGAATATTATCTACAATTTGAAGAGGTTGATCAATTTTGTATTTAGTTCCATTTAAAAGTGGCTCGCGTGTGTCAATGCTGATTTGCTCTTTCATGCGTTGACGTGTAATTTCCATTAATCCAAATTTACTAACTGGTAAGATTACATGTTTGGATTTATCGCTACGCATTGCTTCTAGCATTGCTTCGTATAGTTTGTGCTTGTATTCACCCGATTTCATGTCTATAAAATCGATGACAATAATACCACCAATATTTCTAAGTCGGAGCTGTCGGGCAATCTCTTGCGCGGCTTCTACGTTGATTTCAAATGCATGTGTATCTTGTTCTATACCTTTTTTAACTTTTGGTCCGCTGTTTACATCAATGACATGTAGAGCTTCTGTATGTTCAATAATTAAATAAGCACCACTTTTTAAGGTAACAGTTTTTCCAAAAGCTGATTTTACTTGTCGGCTCACATCATATTTTTCAAATAATGGAGTCGCATCATCGTGTTTGGATAAAACAGAAGCATGTTCCGGTGCATATTCTTTGATGTATGCTTTTAAATCGCCATATAAAATAGCATCATCCGTTATTACTTTTGAAAAACTTTCATTCATCAAATCACGCACAATGGAAAAGGTTTTATTCATTTCCTTCAGCAATAATTTAGGTGGATTTTGATATTTTGCATTCTGCGTCATCAGTTTCCATTTTCCTAATAGATTTTGAATATCAAATTCTAATTCTTCATTGCCAACACCTGCCGCATTAGTACGAACCACAAACCCAAAATTTTTAGGTTTAATGCTTTTCATTAATTTTAGCAAACGTTCGCGTTCTTCCGGTTGTGCTATTTTTTTTGAAATACCGATGGAGTCTGTAAAAGGAACCAAAACCACATATCTTCCAGGAATAGAAATTTCACAGGTTAAGCGTGGCCCTTTTGTTGATATAGCTTCTTTAGAAATTTGAAAAATAAGGATATCGCCTTTTTCAAATACGTCAAGCATCTGGCCATCTTTTGGGATATTTGGCTCAGTTTCGAAGTTATCCAATAAGTGTGATTGCTCGCCCCTAAATGCATCCGAACTGAATTTGCGCACAGAACGTATATACGGACTTAAATCGGAATAATGTATAAATGCATCTTTATCATGTCCGATATCAACAAAGGCAGCATTTAATCCGGGATTTAGTTTTTTAACTCTACCTAAGTAGATGTCGCCGGCAGCAAAACCTTCTTTATCGTACGAATCAAGATGATATTCGACTAGTTTTTTGTTTTCAAGAAGAGCAATTTCAACACCTTTGGAATTAGCATGTATAACTAATTCTTTAATCATGGTTGATGAGTTTATGTGTCATCGGTCATTAATTATTAAATAAATTTTCTAATGATTAGTAACCAATGTCTATTTGCTATTTCTTTTTATGACGATTTTTTCTTAGTCTTTTTTTACGTTTGTGCGTCGCAATTTTATGACGCTTTCTTTTTTTTCCGCAAGGCATAATTATATCTTTTTATTTTTTTAAATTATTAATGATTTCGTCAATTTCTTTGCTAAAATCATTGTTGTTTACTAATAATTTGCACATTTCAAATAAGCGAATGGCTTCATCGGTATGTCCAAGCTCAGCTTCTGTTATTGCCAAAAAATAGATTGCTTCTTGATTTTGTGGCGTTAACTTCAAAATTTTGTTTAGGCGTTCTTTTGCTTTGTCGTATTGTCCAGATTGAATAGACATTCTACCCAAGGATAATAAAACTTTTATGTTGTCAGGATGTTGGCTTTCTAATTCTTTCAGTATTCCAATTCCCTTCATCGGTTCTTGTGAACCATTCACATATGCATCTGCCAATTTTAGTTTCAAATCTATGTTACTGCTATCTTTTTTATATGCTGCTTCATAAGATTGGAGTGCAAAGGTAATCAAATTATTTAAAATAACGGAATCTTCCGTGCTTTTATATGCCAAAACCAGTTCATCGCCGGCCTGTGTGTGTGCCAATGCCGAATTGTCTATGCTTAAATGCTTATATGTATAGTAAGCGGCTAATGCCGGATTTTGTACACTGTTCCAAAAAGCAGCCATTTGAGTAAAATTTTGCTTTAAGCTTGCTGTATCTGAAGCTGAAATCGATTGGATTGATTTAGAAAGTGCATCCAATTGTGTTTTCTCATTTTCATTAAGTTTGGAAATTTGCTGGCGTTCGTATTCTTCAAATGTGATACCTTGATGGGCATGTGTTTCAGTAGGTTTGTCTTTTTTTACCACTGTTTTACCTCCAAAATAAAGTGCTAATACTAAAATAATTGCACCAATGCCAACTGCGATTTGTCCTTTTTGCACTATATAAAATTATCCTTCTTTTTCTTTTAATCTTTTCGCACTTGAATCTTTTATTTGTTCTATAAAGACTTTAGAAGGTTTAAATGCTGGAATTTGATGCTCTGGAATTTCAATAGCAATATTTTTTTTAATATTCCTACCTATTTTAGCTTTGCGCGTTTTAACAATAAAACTGCCAAAACCACGTACGTATAAATTTTCTCCTTCAGCCAATGTATCTTTTACTTCTTTAAAAAAGGCTTCCATTGCGACTAATACATCAACTTTCGGTACACCTGTTTTCTCTGAAATAGTGGTGATGATATCTGCTTTTCTCATGATAAGTGGTTAAATGAAGTGCAAAAATGCGAAATTATTCTTAACTAACTTACTAATATACACGAAATTAGAGTTTTTTTAATATACCTATGCAATAAAGGTAAAATTGAAAATATGTATTTTGCATTCAAATGAACTCTTTTTCCAAAATTTTATTGGAATGGCACAAACCTATTCAGCGCAAGTTGCCTTGGAAGCAATCCAATGATGCTTATAAAATTTGGCTTTCAGAAATTATTTTACAACAAACTCGTGTGGAACAAGGTATTCCATATTATGAAGCGTTTGTTCTCGCTTTTCCTACCATTCAACATTTAGCCAATGCCTCTTTAGATGATGTATTAAAGCGTTGGGAAGGTTTGGGCTATTATTCTCGCGCTCGAAATTTACACCATGCCGCACAACAAATTGTACAGGAATATAATGGAATTTTTCCTAATGAATATGCTGCCATTTTAAAGTTAAAAGGTGTAGGAAAATATACAGCAGCAGCCATCGCTTCTTTTGCGTTTAATTTGCCACATGCTGTAGTCGATGGTAATGTTTTTCGATTTCTTTCTAGGTTGCATGGAATTCATACGCCGATAGATACCAGCATTGGCAAAAACATTTTTGATGAATTAGCGCATCAATTTTTAGATGGGAAAAATGCAGGCAAACACAACCAAGCAATCATGGATTTTGGTGCCTTGATTTGTAAACCTCAACGTCCAAATTGTTCCGTATGTCCATTTTCGTCGAATTGTAAGGCATTACAAGAAAATACCATACAGCTGTTGCCTATCAAACGAAATAAATTGCTGAAAAAAAATCGATTCTTTAATTATTATGTGATCTATTCTAAGCAATATATTTACATTCATCAGCGCACAAAAAAAGATATTTGGAAAGGTTTGTATGAATTTCCAATGGAAGAAAGTGCCACTTTTGAAATAGACTATTTTAGGATAAATTCTAGTTTTTTAACACATCAGTTTAACTTACAAAAATCGAATAGCCATACATACGCAAAGACGTATCAACAAACACTTTCACATCAAAAGATACATGCTACGTTCTATGAAATTAGATTAAATTCAATAGCCTCATTAAATAAATCCTATTTAAAAATTAACATAAACGAGCTAAAACGTTACGCATTTCCAAAAATAATACGTAGTTATTTGGAAGATAGATTAAATTATTTATCTTAGATATAGAAAAATGCGTAGCATTCATCAATAAAACTATCTAAAACCAAGCGATATGAGTGTAAATAAAGTTATCTTAATAGGAAGACTAGGGAAAGATCCAGAAGTGCGTAAAATAAACGAAACGACTACGGTTTGTAATTTTCCATTAGCCACGAATGAATCCTACAAAAATCAAGATGGTTCTTATACTGAACAAACGGAATGGCATAATATTGTAATGTGGCGTGGTGTGGCAGAACGTGCAGAGCGCATTTTAAAAAAAGGAAATACTATATTTGTGGAAGGAAAACTCAGAACACGTTCTTGGGAAGATAAAGAAAACCATAAACGATATACAACAGAAATTGTAGTGGAGAATTTCCAATTATTAGATAAAAGAGAACAAAGTGGAACTGCTCAAACAAGCAACCATGAAAATAAGAATGATACAGAACACAAACCTACCGATACGCTCACAGATAGCAGCTTGGATGATGGTGGTGTTTTGCCATTCTAAAATAAAGCACTAAATTTGTACCACATTGGACGACGGAATACCCATACTTTGCCTGCTAAATTTATTACCATCAATTACTTGGAATGAAATATTTAATCCATTTTCAAGTGCAATTGCGTTTCAACTCATCGTTATATTAATTTTATTGATTTTTACTGCTATGATGTGTGCAGTAGAAGTGGCAATCTTCTTGTTTAAACATCATGAAATTCAAGATTTAGAAAAAAGTTACGACAAAACGGATAAACTCATTCTTGATTTTATTAAAAAACCACGTAGATTTTTAGCCACATTTGTGCTTACAACGACCTTGTTTACATTGGCCATAGTTTTGGTTTTTGAAAACATATTAGAATTGGTTCTAAAACATGAATATACTGAACAACACAGTACCTTACTTTTTGTGATTAAAATCTCATTTGAAACATTTATTATTGTTCTTTTTGCAGAGGTAATTCCAAAATTATACGCTACTCAGAAATATTATAAAGTAGCCAGAAACACTATTAATACCTTACATTTTTTCGATGTTATTTTTTCACCTTTTGTCAAAGGACTCATCGCAACGTCCAACTTTTTTGAAAAAAGATTGGAAGGCGTAAAAAATAGTGTAACTGCTCAGGATATTGACGATGCGATAGACATTACAAATGCACAAGAAAATAGCGACTTAGAACGCAATGATACTAAAATCCTCAAAGGAATTGTAAAATTTGGCAATATTTCTGTCTCCCAAATTATGCGCTCTAGAGTGGATATGGTTGGCGTGGATTACGATACCAAATTCTTAGAAATGCTTCAAATTATCAAAGAAGCTGGGTATTCGAGAATGCCTGTGTTTAAAGATGATATTGATAAAATTGAAGGTGTTTTATACATTAAGGATTTGTTGAAACACTTAGATGCCGATGATACTTTTAATTGGCATCAATTAATTCGACCTGCTTTTTTTGTTCCGGTAAATAAAAAAATTGACGATTTATTAGAAGATTTCCAGACGAAACGTGTGCACATGGCAATTGTAGTAGATGAATATGGAGGAAGCTCCGGATTGATTACTTTAGAGGATGTATTAGAAGAAGTAATCGGTGATATTAAAGATGAATTTGACGATGTTAGTGAAATTGATTATAAAAAAATAGACAACTATAATTTTATTTTTGAAGGCAAAACTACACTCAATGATGTTTGCAAAGTGCTAGAAATTCCTATTGATACATTTGATGATATTCGCGGTGATGCCGATTCGCTTGCCGGATTAATCTTGGAGTTAAATGCTTCGATTCCTATGGAAGGCGATGAACTTTATTTTAAACCATATACATTTGTTATCTTGGAAGCCGATAAGACGAGAGTCATCCGAATTAAAATCACCATCGGAAATAAAGAATAATTACTTGATTATGGTTCTTCTAAATTTTTTTCCATTCAAAACTAAATACCATTTTATTACACCATTTATTAGTGGTTTTATTACTTTACTGTTGTTGAGTTCTTGCAACGAACATTATACACCCAAAAACAAATCTTATTTTAGAATTGAATTTCCAAATGAAAGAATTTTTACAACATATTCCAATAATATATGTCCATTTACATTCGAATATGCTACCTATGGGTTTATACAAAAAGATTCCACCAATACGCAAGAACTAAACGAACATCCATGCTGGTTTAATATCATTTATCCGGAATACAAAGCAAAAGTGTACTTAAGTTATTCATCCATTAATTCTTTGAATACATTAGATAAATTAATTAAAGACAGTTACAAGTTGACATTTAAACACACCGTAAAGGCTGACTATATTGACGAAACCAGTATCAAAGGAATACATAAAAATGTTTCCGGCATCTTATATGATGTAGGTGGCAATGCAGCAAGTTCCGTACAGTTTTATGTTACGGATAGTGTGCAACATTTTATACGTGGTTCACTCTATTTTTATTCGGCTCCAAATGTAGATTCAATTGCACCAGTGGCAGCCTATTTTCGTGACGATGTCATCCATCTCGTAAAATCGATTCATTGGAAATAATTCAAATTCAATTTTGTATTTTATATGCTATGTTAAATAAAGTACTTTTATATATTTACAACATGAAAAAATATATCTGCTCTTTTCTTTTATTGTACGCTGCTCTTTTTCAATTGAATGCTAAGGAATTTAGTTTTAATAAATGGAATGATACACTAAAACAAGTAAATACAACGTATCAAATAGCACCTCAATTTTATGCAGCACAAGATTCTATAATTGCCAAAGAAATAAAAAAAGCTAAACGTTTAAAAATTGCCGGTTTATTTTTTACTTCAGTTGGAGGTGCCGGAACGCTCGTCACAGCAAGTTTTGTTGGCCTGTATCATGCTTTTGGTAAATATGGTAAAATTTATGGAAATGCAGTAGGTTTCATTGGATTTTCACCAAGCATAGCTTTTTTGTCAGCCGGAATACCCATGACTGTTGTCGGATACAAAAAACACAACAAACTAAAACAGCAGCAATTACGTAAAGAATTTTAATTAAAAGCCACCAACTTTTAATTTCTCTGCATTTTCTTCAAATGTTAATTTGTCGATGATGCCTTGCAAATCACCGTTCACAATTTCCGATAAATTATATAAAGTTAAGTTGATGCGATGGTCTGTCACACGACCTTGTGGGTAATTATACGTTCTGATTTTCGCACTTCGATCGCCAGTAGAAACGAGTGTTTTACGTTGTTTCGCAATGGCTTCGTTATGTTCATTCAAAGCCTTTTCATACAAGCGTGTTCGCAATACTTTGAGTGCACTTTCGTAGTTCTTATGTTGAGAACGGCCATCTTGGCATTCGGCAACAATTCCAGTTGGTAAATGCGTTAAACGTACCGCAGATTCCGTTTTGTTCACGTGCTGTCCACCGGCACCAGAAGCACGATACACATCTTTCTTAATATCACCCATGTTTAAATCCACGTCCACCTCTTCGGCTTCAGGCAATACGGCAACAGATGCCGCAGACGTATGTACTCGTCCTTGCGATTCTGTCTCAGGTACGCGCTGCACACGATGAACACCAGATTCATATTTTAACACTCCATAAACACCATCGCCACTCACTTCAACTACCACCTCTTTGTAACCACCTGCTGTTCCTGAATTTTCATTCATAATTTCGGTCGTCCAGCCTTTCGTTTCGCAATATTTTAAATACATGCGCAATAAATCGCCAGCAAAAATACTTGCTTCATCGCCGCCGGTTCCGGCTCTTATTTCTAAAATGGCATTTTTGTCGTCTTCAGGATCTTTTGGAATTAATAAATATCTGATTTCTTCTTCTAAATTGGGCAAGCGTTCTTGTTGTTCATCCAGTTCGGCCTTAGCCAATTCTCGCATTTCTGCATCCTTTTCTTCTAATAGAACTTGCTTGTTAAAATCTATATTTGATAATAAATTTTTATATTCTAAATAAGCCTTAACAATCGACTCTAAGTCTTTATATTCTTTAGATGTTTTTTTGAATTTTTGCATATCACTCACTACTTCAGGGTCACTCAATTGCGATTCCAAATCTTTATATCTAAAGTATATGAGTTCTAATTTGTCTAACATAGCTAAAAAAATAGTGTGCAAAAATACGACTTTATACTCAAAAAGTAATCAACTGTTTTTTTTAGAATGAAAAGGAATTATTATATTGTATTTAAATTCTAAAACTATGGATACTCAAGATGCCGGCTCGTTGGCAACCATTCTCTCCTTATTAGGCATATTTATTTTAATTTTTTTTGTTTTAATCCTGTTTTTTGTTATTTGCCATTGGAAAATATTTACCAAAGCCGGCCAAGCTGGTTGGAAGTGTTTAATTCCATTTTACAACATATACATACAATTGCAGATTACCAAACAGCCAGTCATCTGGATATTTTTCTTTTTCATTCCATTTATAAATATCTATTTTGGTGTTAAGCATGTACATGGTTTGTCCAAAGCATTTGGCAAAGACGTTGGTTTTACAATCGGATTATTGCTATTGCCATTTATTTTTATTCCACTATTAGCACTTGGCAGCGCCGAATATGTGTATGCAAAGGATGAAAATACATTGATAAATGAAATTCAAGAGTTGTGATAAATGGATATTTTTTAAAATAAAAAGCGACTCTGAATGGAGTCGCTATAAGTTTGTATCTTTTTAATTTTTCCTATTATTTCAATACAAAATCAGAGGCACGTTTTACAATTTTAGAATATGCCAATGGCATAGTGCGAGCCAATCTGTCGCCCATTTCAGCATCAATGCCAATTAACACACGCTGATTTTTTTTCTCTATATGTTTAATAATCACTTTTGCTGCTTCCTCCGGCGATGTACGTTCCAATGCTTTTTGGAATTTATTTTCCATGGCTGCATTGCGTTCATAATGCACTGCATTGCGTAAAATATTCGTATTAATGCCACCTGGATGCACACAATATACTTCCACATTGGTATCTATCATTTCCATACGCAACGCTTCCGTGAAACCACGTACCGCAAATTTAGAAGTGCAATAAGGTACTTGCTCGCCAACGCCCACTAATCCAAATAAACTGGAAATATTTACAATCACCGCTTCCGGACGAGAAAGTAATGTATCTAAAAATAATTTTGTGTGATGGATAACACCATACACATTTACATCCATTATTTTTTTAAAGTCATCCATTTTAACTTGATTAAATGGTATTTTGCCTAACGCAAAACCGGCATTATTAAACAATAAATCGATGTACTCATGTTCCTTTAATACTTTCTTCGTAAAATCAGCGATTGCCTTTTCGTCAGATACATCTACTACGTACGTATAACAAGCAGCACCAATGGTTTGTACCCGACTCTTTGTTTCTGCTAATCCATCTGCATTTTTATCAGATAAAATTAGAATAGATCCTTTTTTAGCTAATTCAATAGCTAAGGCTTGCCCAATTCCTGAACCCGAACCTGTTATAACTGCAATTTTGTCTTTAAAATTTCTCATCTTAAATAGTTTATATGTTGCTAAGGTATTGATTCATGTCAATTAATGCACTTTACAAAGGTGAAAAATGTAAGAATGTAATTTTTTTATTTAATTTTGTTATGCCGTTAAACAATTTGGATTAATATTTGTATATACAAGTATAAATACCTGATATGAATTTGAAACCGATTTTAGTTAACTTATTATTGTTTACATTTATTTTTGGTACAACAATAAGTATATATGCAAAAGATAATTCAAAGACAATTGAAGCAGACGCGCAAAAGAGTTCTTTAGAGTGGATTGGAAAAAAAGTATTAGGTCAACATAGTGGAAATGTAAACCTTAAATCAGGTACCTTATTCGTAAAAGGTAGTGTTTTAACTGGTGGAAATTTTGTGATTGACATGACATCCATTTCTTGTACAGATATTAATGATGCAGCATATAATGCCAATTTGATTAAACATCTAAAAAGCACTGACTTTTTTAACGTAGATGAGTTTACAACAGCTACCTTAAAAATCACGAAAGTGTTAAAGTTTGTTAATAAGTCAGATTCGTACAACCTTACGGCTGATTTAACTGTCAAAGGAATAACAAAGAGTATTAGTTTTCCCGCAACGTTTTCAAAGCAGGGAAATGTATTTGAAGCAAATGCAAACATCACGATAGACCGAACTTTATGGGATATAAAGTACAAGTCATCTAGTTTCTTCGAAGGGTTAGGCGATAAAGCAATTAAGAATGAAGTAAACTTAAACGTGAAAATTGTATCTAAATAGTTTGAACTCTATTGATTGCCGATAGGCAATTGGGTTTTTCATAGTTTTATGGTTTTTGTGGCTTGTCCGATCCTTTGGGTCGGACAAGTCATTTTTTGCACCTTCACCAAAAATAAGAGATTGATTTGTATATAAATCGCATTATTTATCTCTTTCACTTTCAACTAAAGTTGTTGTAATTGCACCATTTTTTTGTATTCACCATTTAATTGCATTAATTGTGCGTGTGTGCCTTGTTCCACAATTTCCCCAGTTTTTAATACTATAATTTCATCGGCAAACTGAACGGTAGAAAGTCGATGTGCAATGATAATTGCCGTTTTATTGTGTAATAAATTTTGCAGTGCATCTTGCACTAATTTCTCAGAATTACTATCTAAATGAGAAGTGGCTTCGTCTAAAATTAATATGGGTGCATTTTTATAAATCGCGCGGGCAATAGCCAAACGTTGTTGTTCGCCACCACTGAGTTTATTGCCATTGTCACCAATATTCTCATCAAAACCCAAAGGTAATTTTTGTATGAATTCATAGGCATGAGCCAATTGAGCCGCTTCTATAATTTTAGCATCATCTATTTCTTTTCCAAGTGCAATATTATTTTTTATGGAGTCATTAAATAAAATAGTTTGTTGCGTAACCAACGACATTTGTTGTCGTAGTTGTTGTTGACTGATGTTTTTTATATTGATGCCATCTATTAAAATCTCACCTTGTTGTACTTCAAAAAATCGCAATAGTAACTGAATAAAGGTTGATTTTCCGGCACCGGAAACACCCACAATAGCTAGTTTTCTTCCTTTTTTTAATTCAAGATAAATGTGCTTTAATACAGTTGTATTCTTGTAGGAAAAACTAACATCTTTCCAAATAATTTTATCTTGAAATGTATTTATTAAATCAGGTTGTGATATATCTTTAATCTCATTTTCTTCTTGTAGAACTTCTTCAATTCTTTTTAAAGAAGCTACACCTTTTTGTATAAAATAAAAGGCATTAGAAAATGCTTTTGCTGGTTGTATAATTTGAGAAAAAATGACAATAAACGCAATAAACGCTTCTGCACTCAAAAGAGATGTTTGATGAATAATCATTTTGCCACCTACGTACAACACTATGACCACCACGCTGATTCCTAAAAACTCCGAAAGTGGAGTAGATAAATCTCTTTTGCGTATCATGGAAGTGCCAATTTTATTATGCTTTTGGTTGATAGCAGAAAATTTATTAGATAATATTTTTTCAGCAGTAAATGCTTTTATAATGCGAATGCCCGAAATAGTTTCTTCCGCTAATGAGTTGATACTACCTTGCAATTGTTGTGATTGAACGGAAGCATTTTTCAACGTTTTTCCAATTCTGCCAATAATATATCCTGAAATAGGTAAAATAAGTAGTACAAATAAAGTCAGTTGTGGACTTAAAAGGAGCATTGTTATTAATGTAGCCAAAAGTGTAATAGGTTCTTTAAAGGCAACTTCCAAAAAATGTAAAATGCCATATTCAATTTCTTGCACATCGTTGGTGAGTCGAGTCAGCACATCACCTTTTCGTTTATCGGAAAAATATAAAACTTGCAATTGTAATAGCTTGTCGTACAATTGTTGTCTGATGTTGCTGGCAATTCCGGTGCGCATGGATGCAAGAACGTGAACCGCTAAATAGCGAAATATATTTTTTATAAAAAATACAACTACCGTGAATAAACAAATAAACAATAATGCTTTCGTTTTGCCAGCTTCCATTGTTTCACTGCCTTGAATAAAAGAAATTACTTTATTGTTAAAATGTGTGGCGATAAATTCTTTAATGTTGGAGACGTTAAATGCCATTTCTTTAATAGGTGCAGAAATTAATTTTTCTGCATTAAAAATCAAGTTTAAAAATGGAATAAGCATCAGGAAAGAAAAAATAGAAAAAACCGTAGAACCTAAGTTGAAAAAAATATTCAAAAAAATGTTTGGAATATAAGGTTTACAATATTTTAATAAACTGCGTAAATCGTGCATAGGATTGTAAAGATATTATTTACTTTTGTTTTATGGAATCTATAAAACAACGACAAGTAGCCAAAATTATTCAAATTGCCATGAGCGAACTGATACAAAAAGACTTAAGTCCAATATTGGAAGGTGCTATGTTGACAGTTTCCGGTGTGCGCATTACACCAGATTTATATACAGCTAGAATTTATGTTAGTATCTATAACCATGCAAAGCCCGAAAATTTGTTGGACATTTTGGATAAAAACAATAAACTAATTCGAGGTTTGCTTGGAAATAAAATTAAAAATAAAGTTCGCTCTATTCCACAAGTCGAATTTTTTAAAGATGATACCTTAGAAGATGTTCAAAATCTAGAACGCATTTTTGGCGAAATTAAAAAGAAAGATGCAGAGATTGAAAAATTGAGAAGTAACGATAATAAATCGGATGACCAACGTTAATACAGTTTGTTTATTGACAATAGATGAACAAAAATAGATATTGCAATCTAAATGAACCTCGAACTCCAAATAGCAAAAAGATATTTGTTTAGTAAAAAATCAACGAATGCCATTAATATTATTTCGTTGGTGAGTGGCTTGGCCATGCTGTTTGGAACCATGGCATTGCTATTAGTACTTTCTGTATTCAATGGATTAGAAGGGTTAATAAAATCACTATATACTGTTTTTTATGCCGATGTCGCCATTATGCCAGCAGAAGGCAAATCGTTTGAAATTACACCAAAAATACAACAGCAATTAAATAGTATTTCTTATATCGATGCGTATAGTTTTATGTTGGAAGAAAATGCACTTTTAGAATATGGCGACCGCCAACATATTTGTACCATTCGTGGCGTCGATTCTAATTATTTTAATGTTATTCCAAAATTTGATTCCTTTATTATTGATGGAAAAAAAGTATTAGTACAAGATAGTATCAATTATGCCATTATTGGTGTCGGCGTGGCGCTTAAATTAGGTATGAATGCAGCTCAATCATTTGAGCCCTTATCGATATATATGCCTAAGAAAACCTCTAGTTCTTTTTCTTCAATGGAAAATGCGTTTAATAAAAGTTACATCAATACCAGTAGTGCTTTCGCCGTTTCTGATGAGTTTGATTCGCGTTATAGTTTAGTGCCCATTTCATTTTTTCAGGACCTTACTGAAAATGAAAATAAAGCATCACAAATAGCCATTCGTTTAAAAAATGAACACCAATCAAAAGATGCCATTCTACTCTTAAAACAGAAACTGGGAAAGGCATTTGTTGTAAAAAGTAGATATGAACAAAATGAAGTGCTGTATAAGATTTTAAAAAGTGAAAAATGGATTACGTTTGCCATACTTATTTTCATTATGATTATCGCATCTTTTAATATTATCGGTGCTTTGTCGATGTTGGTTTTGGAAAAGAAAAAAGACATTGCTACCTTAACAGCCTTAGGTTTGCAAAAAAATAGTATCGTTAAATTGTTTTTACTAGAAGGCATTTTGATGTCGTGTATCGGTGCATGCATCGGCATGTTGTTTGCTTTTATAATATGTATTGTGCAAGATAAAATAGGATTAATTCCAATGCCTGGAAGCTCATTTTTGGTCCAATATTATCCAGTGAAAATGCTCTTTACGGATTTCTTGGCAGTTGGCGTAGTAGTCATATTAATAAGTGTTATTGCTGCTTATTTACCTGCAAAAAAAGCAGCTAGTGCTGTTGAAAAAGAATATTTGAGTTATTTATCTTAATTGGATTATCTATCTTTAAACATTAAAAAATAGTACTATGAAAAAGTGGAGTGTTTTTGTTTTGTTGATTTTTACTATGTTGCAAATGTTTGCACAACCCAATACCACTAAAATAGAAGAAGCCGTTTTTACAAAAGGTTATTTATACCGACAAGAAATTTTTTCTGTAGATAATATTTATGCCTTTAGAATAGATGCTATTAAAGTCACCAACTTAGAAAAATTTAACTTCACTTCAGGCATACGTGTAGTGCAAAAGATATTATTTGGGAAGAAACCTGAAACCATCACAAATTATATTGACATTGAAGAAATAGAAGGAATTATTACGGCATTGCAATACATGAAAACCATCTTGAAAAATAAAACAATTCCTTCTAGTTACACAGAAATAAAATACAATACGACTTCTGGGTTTCAAGTGATGATTGTAACCGTTATTAATGAGCAAGACAAATTAGGCTGGAATTTTATGATACAATCCAAAATGGCAGAAGAACGTACTTTAGTCAATTTGCCTATCTCTGAGATAGATAAGCTTTACAATGCTTTTGAACAAGCAAAAACCAAATTGCATTAAGCTCAAGTTCTCCATCTACCATTTTTATCAATATTATCATTATCTTATTTGCTATTAAGAAAAAGGCACTATTTTTATTTATTTAAAAAAAGACTTAATTTTGCACATGGAAACAGCTTCTCATTTCTCCACTACCAACAAATTTGCCGGCGAAGGCTTAACGTTTGACGATGTATTATTACTTCCGTCTTATTCTCAAATTTTACCAAGAGAAACCGACTTAAGGACACAAGTAACTCGAAATATCAGTATAAATATTCCCATTTTATCAGCAGCAATGGATACCGTTACAGAAGCCAATTTGGCAATTGCAATTGCGCGTGAAGGTGGAATCGGTGTATTGCATAAGAATATGTCAATTGAGGCACAAGCGGCTGAAGTTCGCAAAGTAAAACGTTCTGAAAGCGGCTTAATTACAGATCCAATTACCTTACAACCAACTTCAAAAGTGGCAGATGCCTTTGCTTCTATGTCTGAAAATAGAATTGGCGGCATTCCAATTACGGACAATCACGGTATTTTGGTCGGTATTTTAACGAATCGAGATTTACGGTTTTGCAAAGACAGAAATATGTTGATTGGCGATTTGATGACTAAAGATCGCTTGATAACAGCACCGGAGAAAACAACCTTAAAAGAAGCTGAAGAAATCTTACATCAATATAGAATTGAAAAACTACCAATCGTAGATAAAAACAATAAATTAGTTGGATTAATTACATATAAAGATATTTTAAAAGTTAAAAATTATCCGAATTCATCGAAAGATAATTCTGGCAGATTGCGTGTTGCTGCAGCAGTAGGTGTTACTGCCGATATGATGCAACGCATAGAAGCACTGGTGAGTGTAGGTGTTGATTTTGTTTGTATTGACACCGCACATGGCCATTCTCAAGGCGTTTTATCGGCTATAAAAAATGCAAAAATCACGTATAAAAATTTAGATATAGTAGGTGGAAATGTAGCCACTGGCGCAGGTGCAAAAGCCTTAGTGGAAGCCGGTGTAGATGCCGTGAAAGTGGGCGTTGGTCCAGGTTCTATTTGTACTACACGTGTGGTGGCAGGTGTTGGGGTTCCGCAATTAAGTGCTATTTATGACGCAGCATTGGCTTTAAAAAATACCGGTGTTCCAATAATTGGAGATGGCGGTATTCGATATACAGGTGATATGGTGAAAGCAATTGCAGCGGGCGCAAGTACCGTAATGGCTGGTTCATTATTTGCCGGTACAGAAGAAAGTCCCGGAAAGACAGTTATCTTTGAAGGTAGAAAATTTAAAACCTATCGAGGAATGGGCAGTTTGGAAGCCATGCAAGAAGGCAGTAAAGACAGATATTTCCAAGATGTGGAGGAAGATATTAAAAAATTAGTGCCTGAAGGAATTGTAGGTCGTGTGCCCTATAAAGGTACCTTGAGTGAAGTCATCTATCAATTTGTAGGTGGTTTGCGTGCCGGCATGGGTTATTGTGGAGCAAAAGATATTCCTACATTACAGCAAAGCGCACAATTTGTGAAAATTACAACCGCAGGTGTAAATGAAAGTCATCCGCATGACGTAACCATTACGAATGAAGCACCCAATTATAGTCGATAAAGGTGTGAATTTAAGCTCATTTTTTTTTATTATAGATGAGATGAATCGTGTAAAATTAGCTCACGTTTCTCCAGAAACTATTGCTGTTTTTTTGATGTTGAATATAGTATTTTAAACCACCATTTTCTGGTTTTGTTAATGTAGCATCTTCTTCTAATAATGCAATGGCCGCTTTGCGTGCTTCTTCAATGATAGGTCCATCTGTGGCTAAATTGGCTATCTTCAAATCGATATTGCCACTTTGTTGAGTACCTTCTATATTTCCAGGACCACGAAGTTCTAAATCCACTTCGGAGATTTTAAATCCATCCGTTGTTTCAACCATGGTGTTGATGCGTTTCTTTCCTTCTGCTGTTAATTTATGTGTAGTCATTAAAATACAAAAAGATTGCTCGGCTCCACGACCAACACGACCGCGCAATTGATGTAGTTGCGATAAGCCGAAACGTTCAGCATTCTCAATAATCATTACACTGGCATTTGGAACATTTACGCCCACTTCAATAACGGTAGTGGCTACCATAATTTGTGTTTCCCCTTTTAGGAAACGTTGCATTTCAAAATCTTTGTTTTCTGGTTTCATTTTGCCATGCACAATGCTCACACAATAATTTGGTAGAGGAAAGGAGCGTGAAATGCTTTCATACCCATTTTGCAAATCGATTAAATCTACTTTTTCACTTTCCTCAATTAATGGATATACGATATATACTTGTCTGCCTTTGGCAATTTCATCTCGTAAAAATTCAAAAACGGCAATACGTTGATTTTCGTATCGATGTACTGTTTTTATAGCTTTCCTTCCTGGTGGTAATTCGTCTAAAACGGAAACATCTAAATCGCCATACAAAGTCATGGCTAAAGTGCGTGGAATTGGCGTTGCAGTCATGACTAAAATATGAGGAGCAATGTTGTTTTTCTTCCAAAGTTTTGCACGTTGTGCCACCCCAAATCGATGCTGTTCATCAATCACCACTAAGCCTAAATTTTTAAATACAACATTGTCTTCGAGTAATGCATGCGTGCCAATGATAAGTTGAATTTCGCCTTGTTCCAATTCCATTAAAAGTTGCTTTCGTACTTTGGTTTTAGTGGAGCCGGTGAGTAATGCAATGCGAAATCCAAGGCCGTCGCAAAAGGTTTGTAATCCAATAAAATGTTGTTGTGCCAATATTTCCGTAGGTGCCATGAGCGCAGCCTGATATCCATTATCTATTGCCATTAACATGGATAAAAAGGCGACCATTGTTTTGCCTGAACCAACATCGCCTTGCAGCAATCTATTCATTTGTTTATTTGAAAGCGTATCTTTTCGAATTTCTTTCAAGACTCGTTTTTGTGCATTGGTTAATTCAAATGGCAAATCTTTCTCATAAAATTTTTTGAAATAATTTTCTACAGAAGTAAAGAAAATTCCAGGTTCACGTTTTCTAATAATTTTTAATTGTAAAAGATTTAATTGAATTAAAAACAATTCTTCAAACTTTAAACGTTTAATGGCATCTGTTTGTGCTTGTAGAGTAAGTGGAAGATGTATATTTTTTAAGGCATCAAACCTGCTAAATAATTTATATTTTTTAAGTATGGAATCGGGTATATTTTCTACAATATGATTGGGCTTAAATTGATCCAATAGCAGTTGCAATAGTTTAGAAATTCCTTTGCTATCCAAGCCTTTTAATTTCATTTTTTCAGAGGTGTTGTACAAGGCTCGAAAGGTTCCAGATTCGGCATGGCTATAAACGGAAAGTTTTTCTAATTCAGGATGTGTGATATTAAATTTACCACTAAACCAATTTGGTTTTCCGTATAATACATACGTTTCTTTTGTGTCGATACTTTTTAAAATCCACTTAATGCCTTGAAACCAAACTAACTCAATGGTTCCAACTTCATCGTAAAATATAGCTGTTAAGCGCTTGGCTCGACCAATGCCAACTTCTTGAATATTTTTTATTTTTCCTTTTAATTGAATATAGGTTTGTGCATTATCAATATGCTGTGTGGTATAAAATTGAGTTCTGTCAACATATCGATATGGATACAATTTTAATAAATCGCCAAATGTAAAAATGCCTGCTTCTTTATTTAACACAGCAGCACGTTCTGGACCAACGCCTTTTAGATATTCAATAGAGGTTTCTAAAAATGATTTATCGAACTGCATAAAAACAAAGATAAAAAATATATACGAAGCAAATCTTATTCAAATAAGTTTGCGATAAACTAAGTTTCAGTTTGTTTCAAAAAAAGTAGAAAAAATCCAATAATATTCTAATTTTTGATTACAGATATCAGATTCAATTTTTCATTTATTCTTACGAAAAAACTAAGGTAAGTTGTTGTGTGGTTTGATAATAACTAAAAATAGGCAAAGAAGTAGAAAAGGTATAAAAGACAGAAAAGTAAATTAGTTCACACAATGAATTAAGGTACTTTAATCTATATCTGTTTTGTCAACTGAAGCCGTAGTTTCTAATCGTATATTTGTTTAATGTATGGTGACACATGCAGTTTCGAACATATTTTTATGCTTGAGTATTTTCTGAAAGATGGCCGCATAAATTGTATTGTACTCTTGTGTACTTAAGTCATCCTGTTTTTTAATCTTGATTAATTGTCATTCATTTTCCTCTTTGATAAAAAGCAAAAAAGTGTGCTTTCATTTTTAACAATAAAATTAGCCATTTATTTTTTCTATATTTATTATATGGAAAAAAAGATAAGTGCATTCTGCGATGATGCATTAGGGAAAATGGATGCCACAGCGTTGGCAGAAGCCATTGCACAAAAAAAGGTATCTGTACAAGAAGTTACAGAAGCCGCAATTGCCAGAGCAGAAAAGGTAAATCCAAGTTTAGATGCGATTGCATTAAAAACATTTGATGCAGCTCTAAACAATACTCAACTTAATAAAAATGGTGTTTTTTATGGTGTGCCTTCTTTTGTAAAAGATAATGATTTTATTAAAGGATATCCTACTCAGAAAGGAGCGAATGCATTTGTTTCTAAGATTTCCAAGAACAATAGTAAATATGTGAATCAATTTTTTTCTACTGGTGTCAATAATTTAGGTAAATCATCCTTACCTGAATTTGGATTTATTTGCAGTACTGAAATTGAAGCCATACGAATTACTCGAAATCCATGGCATACCGATTTTACTCCAGGTGGTTCTTCTTCAGGTTCAGCTGCATTAGTATCTAGTGGCGTAGTGCCAATTGCTACCGCAAATGATGGTGCAGGTTCTACCCGAATTCCAGCTTCGTGTTGTGGTTTAGTAGGATTAAAACCAACAAGAGATAGATTGTATTACATGCAAGGAACTGAAACGTTGCCCGTTAATATTGCCTTTCAAGGTGTGCTTACGCGTAGTGTTAGAGATACTGCCGCTTTTTATGCGGCTGCCGAGCAATTTAATTATAATAAAAAACTACCTAAGTTAGGACATGTGACGGAACCGCTAAAAAAACGATTACGCATTGCATTTTTTGAGAATCGTGCGGAAGGATTGCAAGGTCGCATGGATGACGAAACATTTAGAGTACAATTAGAAACTGCTCAATTATTAGCATCATTAGGTCATCAAGTAGAGATGATAAAAGTGCCATTAGATATTGAAGAGATGACGAAACACTATTTAACCTATTATGGCTTTTTAGCGTTTATGTCTATTAACTTTGGAAGAATTGCACATGGTGTAAAAGTTGACAAATCAAAAGTATTAGATCCATTCACGCATAATTTGTCGGAATTTTTTTGGAAGCGAAAAACAAAATTATTCAACAGCATCAGTGCGCTAAAAAAAGCAGCAAAGTCGGCGGAAGTTGAACTTAATCAAAAATACGATGTGATACTAACCTCAGTGACAACTAAATGCACACCTGAAATTGGCTATTTTTCACCCAATTTATCCAAAGACGAAATTACTTGGCGTGGCTCTGATATAGCAACCTACTTGCCAATATTTAATATTTCCGGTTCTCCCGGAATTTCATTGCCTTTAGGTGTTTCCAACACTGGAATGCCGATTGGAATTCAGCTAGTGGCACCTTTTGGAGGTGATAAGGTTTTGCTGGAGTTAGCCTTGGAATTAGAAGCGGCTCAACCATGGAAATTGATTTGTGACTAATTCAAATTAAGCTTTCTTCAAATAATACAAAGAGATTAAGTAGTACTTAGTCTCTTTTTTTTATCATAAATTTTGTGATAAGATTACCTAAGATAAGGTATTGTTTAGATTGATTCTAAATAATTTCTTTGCAGTTGGAAAGTTTGTTGAAACGGCATTCCTTTTCAAATAATAATTAAAAAAATATATACCATGAAAAATAGTCGTATTACCTCCTTTTTAAGCGTCATCTATCTTTTAGTTGTTTTTATCCTTCCAAGTATTGTATTTACTGCATGCACATCGAAAGTCGAAAAAGACTCAGGTACAACAAGCAAAGGAAAAAAAATAGGTGTTTTATTAGTTAACCATGGTTCACGTTCAGAAACGTGGCGCAAAGCATTGATGGATTTTGAAAAAGCGGTGCAAGGAAGCATTTTGGCTGATGGAAAAATTCAAGGAACAAAAACGGCTCACATGGAATATACAGAACCTTCTATTGCCACACGTTTAAAAGAATTTGATGCGGAAGGTTATACAGATATTATTGTGGTGCCGATGTTTTTAACCGTTAGTCCACATACGTTTGATGATTTACCCACTATTATCGGACAAAAAGAAGATCCACATTCTAAAGAGATGTTGAAGATTGAAAAAATTGAACGATATACTCCAAAAGCAAAAACGTATATCACTCCAAATTTAGATTTTACGGATATTTTGAAGAAAAATGTATTGAGAAGAGCCAAAGAATTATCAAAAGATGCCACCAATGAAGGACTGGTGTTAATTGGCTACGGCGATGAATCGTATGATAAAGAATGGACAGACTTGTTTAATAAAGTGGGTGAATACGTAAAACAAGAAATGGGCATTACCGAACATACTTACGGTTGGTGTGGTCACATTGTTCATTATGATCCAAATAAAACAACAGCAGCCATCCAACAAGTATTAGCTAAAAAACAAAAAGCTATTGTGATTCCTGTTTTAGTGGCACATGATGAGATGTTCCAAGTGAAAATAATTGGAGATGGAATAAATAATATAAGTAGTAACAAAGAAAAAGTAGCTTATCGTCCGGATGCAATTTTACCTGACGTTAATATCGAGCAATGGGTAATTAATATTACGAATGAATATTTGAAAAAGATAGAATCGAACTAGAAATTAAGTCATGTTTAATTGGAATATTCGCCAAATTCGCAGATTAAATCTTGCTACGCATCGTGATTTAGGTTATTTCTTTTCTTCAATGATTTTAGTGTATTGTATTTCTGGAATTGCCTTAAATCATGTGGATGATTGGAATCCAGATTTTGTTATACATAAAAAAACAATTGCAATAGATAAAACCTATTTAGTTCAAGAAATTAATGATGCAAAGATTAGAGAATTTTCAAAACAAATTGGTGAAGCTGAACATAAAGTGTATGATTTTCCAACAAATGACCAAGTTAAAATCTATTATGCAAATTCAACGTTGCATATTAATTTGATAAATAAAGTAGGCTTGTACGAACAAGTTACTAAACGTCCAATGTTTTATCAAGCCAATGTAATTCATCGCAATAGTTTGAAAGGCTGGAAATGGGCTTCAGATATATTTGCCGTGCTCTTAATAGTCATTAACATCACCGGCTTATTTATTTTGCGTGGGCGACATGGCATTTCTGGACGTGGAAAATGGTTAATTGCTGCCGGAACCATTCCGTTTATAGTTGCCATTGTTTTACAAGCAATTTTATAAAAATAATTATTTCAAAATGTCACTTAATATTTGTGGAGATTTTAATTCCAAAAAATCGGAGACATGCCAACGGAAATAGAGGATCATTTTTTCTAATAAAATTTTTCGTTCAGTTGCATTGAGTTTCAGTTCATTTTTGTCGTAATACATGGCAAATAATTGCTTCAGCAAACCTGTTTCATACACGGATAAACTACTTTGAGCTGCTGTCAATTCATCTTCAAATTTCCCAGTTTCTAAATTAAAATGGTGACCATTCAAAATATTTTGAATCGATGGTTCAAAGCCTAATATACTGGCTAATTCGAGCATAAAGAATAATGGCTTATTTTCTACTGTTGACATTTCTTCATCTAATTGCAATAAAAATAAAGATAAGTAATTATATAAACGTTCATTAATTTCTTGCTCTTTGATGCATTTAGAAATGAGCTCTACACAAAAAATGGCAATACTTTGTTTGCTAAAATCTTGGTATAAATTTTTATAAATAAACTGAGTGCTATATTCTTTAAGCTTGTTTAAATTGCGTTGTTCTTTTAAATAAATTTCTAAATTCAAGCAATTTAAAGGTTGTAAAATATTTCCTTTTTGTTTGTTTTTACTGCTGCGTACGCCTTGCACCATGAAGCTCAATAAGCCATGTTTTTTGGTAAATATTTTTACAATTAAACTACTTTCGGAGTATTTTGTAGTTTTTAAAACAATACCTTCTGTTTTATCGAGCATGTCAATAGAATTCTAAAATAATGAGCTTAAATCAACATAAGTAATTTAATTTCCGTGCATGAGCATTTCAATTTCCTCTACTTCAATCGGAATGTCTTCCATTAAATCTACAATGCCATTTTCAGTAATGAGAATATCATTTTCAATGCGAATGCCTAAATTTTCTTCCGGAATATAAATTCCAGGTTCGCAAGTAAATACATTGCCTATTTGCATCGGAGCATAACGGTTGCCAATATCGTGCACATCAATGCCCATAAAGTGTGAGGTGCCGTGCATAAAATATTTTTTGTACAAAGGACTTGAGTTGTCTTGTTTGGCTACTGCTTCTTTATCTAACAAGCCTAATCCAATTAACTCAGCTTCCATGATTTTGCCCACTTCATTGTTGTAATCAGCAAGTATGGTTCCTGGTTTTAATAATGTTTTAGCTTGTTTCATGACACGAAGCACTGCATTATATACGTCTTTTTGTCGAGCTGAAAACTTGCCATTCGCAGGAATTGTTCTGGTTAAATCAGATGCGTAATTAGCATATTCTGCACCAAAATCCATCAATACCAAATCACCATCTTTACAGTTTCTGTTATTTTCAATATAATGAAGTACACAAGCATTATAACCACTAGCAATTATTGGTGTATAAGCATGGCCTGTTGCTCGTTGGCGAATGAATTCATGAATAATTTCTGCTTCCACTTCATATTCCATCACACCTGGTTTCATAAATTTCAAAACACGCTTAAAAGCATCTCGAGTAATGCCACAAGCTTGCTTAATAATATCCACTTCAATTGGATGTTTTACGCTGCGCAATTTTGCCATTATTGGTCCTAAGCGTTTGAATTCATGTGCTGGATAATAGGTTTTAAGTTCATTGGCAAATCGAATATCTTTATAAGGCACTAAGTTGTCACTGCGGTCGTTTTCATTGATGTTTATATAGACTCGATCGCAATAAGTCATTAAACTCTTGAGTGCAGGTTCAAAGCTTTCTTCCCAAAATATTTGCGCAATGCCGGATGCTTCTTTCGCTTCTTCCATCGTATATTTATGACCTTCCCACACGGCAATTACTTCATTGGTTTTTCGAAGAAAAAGTACCTCTCGAAACAATGGATTTGGGCAATCCGGAAAAATAATTAAAATGGTTTTTTCTTGGTCGATACCACTGAGCCAAAACAAATCCGGATTTTGTCGGAACACAAAATGCTGGTCGGCACTTCGTGGCATTTCATCATTAGCAAAAAAAATAGCCATGGAATTTGGTGGCAATTCAGCAATAAATTTTTTGCGATTATCTATAAATAGTTGATGGTTAATAGCTGAATATTTCATTTTAAATATGCTTAAAATTTTAAGGAAATGTTTTTTACCATTCAAAGGTATAATTAATTACAACAATAAAGCAAATTGGAAATAAAACTTTTAATACGTTACTATTATTTATTTGAAATTTACTTTAATTATTCTAATACTTAACCAATAGAAACCAGATATTCTTTCTTTTTTGAAAGATGTAGTTTTTTCAATCAATGAATTATTTTAACATTCCAAAATTAATGAATGTTGCGATTCAATCACATTAAGCTCTCGCCATTTGTTTGTTGATGTCTTTCAGGTGTTTTTTAATTTCTTCGCCTTTTACCTTTAAAGCATTGGCTCTCGCCCTTGGCAGGTGTTATCACCTGCCAACAACCAACTGCAAAGAATTGCAATACCATTTTTTTATAAATTTGCGATATGGTTTATGAAGAAAATCATCCGCAGTTTTTTACAGCAACAATTTATGAATGGAATCATTTATTAATGGATGATAACGTAAAAGATATTATTATAAACAGTTTAAGATTTCTGGTAAAAGAGGATAGGATTTCCCTATACGGTTTTGTTATTATGAGTAATCACCTTCATTTAATATGGAGAATTAAATTACCACATCTTATTAAAAATGTACAAAGGGATTTTTTAAAATATACTGCACAACAAATCAAGTTTCACTTAAAACAAAGCAATATTGAACTACTGAATACATGTAAAGTAGAGCACCACGATAGAGAATATATGATTTGGAAAACAGATTCACTAATTGTAGATTTATATAGTAAAAAAGTATTTGAACAAAAATTAGATTATATTCATAATAATCCTGTAGTTGCAGGCATATCTGATTTGCCCGAAGAGTATAAATATTCAAGCGCAAGTTATTATATAATAAATAAATGCGAGTGGGATTTTATTGCTGATTATGATGAATAACAAGAATAAGCGGTATGGTAGTCGACAGGTGATAACACCTGTCGAGGGCATGGGCATATCTGATTTGCCCGAAGAGTATAAATATTCAAGCGCAAGTTATTATATAATAAATAAAAGCGAGTGGGATTTTATTGCTGATTATGATGAATAACAAGAATAAGCGGTATGGTAGTCGACAGGTGATAACACCTGTCGAGGGCATGGAATTGCCATAGAATTTGGCGGCAATTCTGCAATAAATTTTTTACGGTTATCAATAAAAAGCTGAGAATTGATTGGCAGGTATTTCATTATCTTAATTTGAAAATTTGAAAATGAGTTAATTTGAAAATGAAGTTAAGGAAATCATTTTTTATTTTTTAGATTCATGCCTAAGAAAAACAGCATTATCTATTATTATATAATCACAATCCGATTTGCTAAATGGTTCATTGTGATTATGGAAAACTATTTTTGAAAATTGTGTTTTTGATTTGCTAAATACTTTTACCTCATTTGTATTTAACCATCCAAAAAAATAAGTATTTAGGCTGGCTTTAATAGTATCATTCTTTACTTTAATGAATGTATTTAGTTTTTTAATAGTGTTGTCGTCAAAAAACATTACAGTTTCCAGATGCCAATTTGGAGTTAATTCATTCTCTAAACCACAAACAGTTTCTGGGAAATATATAAACCGTACTTTGTATGGTTTGAATTCTTTTAAGTTAATAATCTGACCGAGTGTATCAATACTTGTTGAAGAAATTAATGTATCAATTTTATTTGTGTGTGTATGATATTCAACATTATGCTTGCTTTTATTTTGTTTACAAGATAAAACAGTTAAGAAAATAAGTATGAAGCATAATTTTTTCATTTCATTTTCAAATTCTCAAATCAAATTAAGCTCTTGCCATTTGCTTATTAATGTCTTTAAGATGCTTTTTGATTTCGTCGCTTTTTACTTTTAGTGCATTAGCGCGACGTAAGTATTCCTTAGCTACTTTTATTTCCCTGCGTTGCGCATAGATAGAGCAAATTTGTAAATAGGCAGTTGCTAAATTATCATCATCGGGTAAGCCTTTTTGAACGGCAATTTTTAAATTTTTTAATGCTTCTTTGCTGTCGCCTTTTTGCAAAGCAATGCCACCTAATTGTAAGTAAGAAACGCCTTCTTGTGATGTGCCCATCATGTCGCTTTTATTAGCTAAACTTTTTCTGATATTGGCTTCAGCAGAGGCTAAATCTTGGTTCGCCATGTCAAAGTTTGATTGTAACATGTAATAACCTTGTCGCACCGGTTTGATAAGCAAGTTGGGAAATCGAATCCAACTCATCACTTCTTTCGCGCCTTCAATATCGCCGGCTTCTACTTTCTTTTGTAAATAGCGCATTGGACCAATAAGGATATCGAACAAAATAAATGAGATACTAATGATGTATAAGAAGATTGACCATTGCCAGCCTTTATGAACAAAAATATGTAATAATATGCCAATAATGAGCAATACAATAGCGCCATAAAAACGATACTTCACATATAATTTACCGTAATCCATAATTGAAATTTGAACTGCAAAAATACGCTAAGTTTCTCAAACTTTTAAATGCTTAATGTTTAAGTTATGTCAATTATTTTAGAAAAAAAAGAAGTAAAAAAAATTAAAAACTAGGTGAAAAGCTAATTGCCCAACGGAATTTTTGAATATTCGGTTGGTTGAGTTGGGTTAATCGCCAGCTAAAATCAACACGAATGAGTTTTAAAATATTTTCGATACCAAATCCTACTTCAGCATAAAACCCATTTAACCCTTTCATGTTGGGTGGTAAATCTGAAAATGTTACATTTTTAGGATTAAGACTGGACACTGCCATTTTGGTTGTAAAAACTTCACGTAAACCTAATTTTTTCCATCCTGGAATTTTATTGAAGAAAAATCCATCAAAATGATGTTCTAAGAAAAAGGTGAGTTGTTGGTCGGCAATATATTCGGTTTCCAACATATTGGTAAATCGTTCTTCATCGTATAAAAAGGATTGATTGCCTGAGTGGATATGCAAAAGTGGATAAGGTGCGCTTCCAAATAATTTGGTACCAATTAATTTAAAGATGGTATGACCTATTGGTGAAGGCAAACGTTCATCAATCACTAATTCCATTTTATGGAAACTAAAATCACTGCCTAATTTTCGTTCGCTAAAGGTGTATGTAAAATTAAATCGCGGAAGTTTACCTTTTAAAAATCGAACACGTTCGCTGCCTTGTAAAAATTTGGCGCCTGGCGTATAAACGATATTGATACTTGGAGAAAATATTTTAAAACGGCTAATAGTATCCGGCAAAAAAGGAATACCATTGGATTTGGTGAAGGTAATGCTACCTGGAACAGTTTGGTATATTTTATAATTAAAATCGAACGTGGTGCTTAGGTTTGGAATCCATTCTCTCGTGTACGTAATTTTTGCATCTTTTAAATAAACTAAATCAGAAATGGCATTTTTTCTAGTTAATGATTTATAGATGAAGTCATAACTTAATCCATCGCTGGTTAACGTAAATCGTTGATAGTCGTCTCGGAAAGATAAGGTGATACTGTGTTTGCGTTGTTTTTTGTCAGGAAGATTAATGCCTAATTTTGCACCGTATTTAAAGCGTTTGTCTTTAATACCATAAGCACCATAAGCACTCCAATTTACCCATTTACCAATACGCCAATTGTTGCGTAAGTTAAAACGCAAACGAACACCTTCCATCTCGTTCCATGTAACCAATTGATATATATTTCCATATTCAACAGTTTTCGTTTTATAATATCCACTGGCAAATAAACTTCCTATTCCTGAAATTGCTTTGTAGAATCGGGTGCGTTTTAAAGAGTCAATTAAAAAATAAACGTTATTTTCTTGTGGAGTGAGTGTATCATGACGTGTAGCCAACCAAAATGAATCGGATTGACGACGATAATTTTTTACATAAACTGTATTTTCTTGATTCAAGATGCTATCGGCGATAGTTTCATTTACAATGATATTGGATCGGCTTAAATACCTTGCAATACGAACACTTTTGGCTTTTTTTCGTTTGGTGATGGCTATATTGGTATTTCGATACTCTTCATTTTTAAACCATCCTTTTCCATCAAATGCGAATTGTTGTTTTAACCCGAAATCATTTATAAAATTAATATTGGAACGTTTGTCGATGCCTAATTCAATGTTCGTAATGGCAAAGGAAGAGTCGCGAATAGTGGCTTTCCCTATAAATAAAAAATCGCCTTTTGCTTTGGGTACAAAGGCTAAGTTGTACGTTAAAATACTATCTCGAACAGGAATGGTATCAATAACAATTATACTATCTTCCACTAAAAAGCTATCAATCTGAAGTGTATAAGTGAAGTGTAAACTGTCATTTTTTAGTGTATCATTTTGCGCTGGGCTTTTCGTTAGATTAATGGTAGATTTTAAACTGTCTAAAATAGTTGTACTATCCATTAGAAGTGTTTTTATCCATGTGGAATCAAATTCCATTTTTTGAATATGAACGGTTCTTTTGGGATGAAGGAATTTAGAACTGTCGATTGGTTTGGTTAAATCGGCGATGCGTATGCTATCTATCAAATAAAAATTATACAAGGCTAATGCAGCATTTGCAAAAGGCATGACGAATGCTTTTTCTTGCACCATGGCTTGGTTGTCATACGCATCAATTTCATCAAAAGCATAGTCTAATAATTCCGAAAAACGCAACTGTTCAATTCCGGATACTTTACTTGCTTTTATGGTGCTTTTATTTTTCTTTGGATCTTTATTAAAATATTTATTAGTGATGGATTCTTTTAATATTAGAGGAATAAATTTTGTGCCTTCAGCAGTGCTATCTTGGTTTTCTAAAATAAACTTAAATGGTTTAAAAATCTTTTTTTGAGTAATTTTTGAACTGATATTATATAACGAAGCTACTGTTTTTTGGTATTCTTCAAATTGATATGAATCGTAGGCTTTAGGTTTATTGTCCTCTTTATGTGCAATAACGTTTCTAAAAATCCGAATGGCAACTGTGTCTTTTGGAATTTTTTTTCGTCTGGCTTTTACGGTAAATTCTTCCAAAATAAAATTATCCGGATGCATTTTTACAATGATAGAATCCTTCTTAAAAAAACGCTTGCGCAATACTTCATCTTTATAGCCTAGATAGGTAAATAAAACAGAATCTGTTTTCGCATTTACATTAAATTCAAAACGACCACTGTCGTCCGTCATTCCGGCTGCCGAATAACCAATATAATAATTCACATAAGGTAAAGCTTCTTTGCTTTTTGAATCAATCACTACGCCTTTAAGCGTAATTTGCCCAAAAGAAATAGATGAAACAAAAAATAGAAATATGTAAATTCCGAGTTTTTTCACTTAATTATTTCATTAACAACATCAAAGTTAGAAATTAGTTTATGTTTTATCGTAATGCTTGGATGGTTTAAAGTATTCATAACAAATCATTTGCCATAATTTTATCTACTTGTGAAAATAAAATTATTCCTATTAGCCTTCAGTTTTCTTTATAATTTTAACTTTAATTAATAGTTTTGCATTTATGCATATTAAAAAACAGCAAGCAAAGTTTTTAAATGAAACCATTGACGTGTGGGAACAACAAAACTTAGTTACGGAAGAGCAGGCCACAAAACTCAAACAAAGTATCGTTATCCGCAAATTTGATTGGAAACAAGTAACAATTTATGCGTTTATTCTTGCGGTAGCTTGTGCTATATTGTCTATAATCGTATTATTGGCAGATAAAATTATCCTTCGAATAATTGAGCGCTTTACACAACTCACCGATTTGTCAATCAGTTGTTTGCTTACTTTTTTGGCTACACTATTATTTTTTTATTCTAAAAAGCGATTTCAAGAAAAGAAAGATATGCCTATTAGTAATAATAGCTTGTTACTGCTGAGTGCATTTCTGTCATTGGCGGCCATTTCATTTTGGGTAAAATGTTTTCATGTTCATCAAAATTATTACACCTTCACCTACTTTATAGCCACCATCTTATATGTTGTTATTGCTATTTACTTTCAATCGGCTACCGTTTGGACTTTAGGATTTATAATGTCATGTTTAGCATTTGGATCTTTTACATATTCCTTGGAAAACAAGGATCAGTATTTTCTAGGTATGAACCTGTTATTGAGATTTATTCCGTTTAGTGTGATAATGTTCTCCATTTTACGCCTATTAAAGCAAAACGAAAACTTAGTCGCATTTAAAAAAATACATTATATCTTGAGTTTAGTATTGTTTTTTTTGACAATGTGGTTGCTCACAATATTTGGCAATTACAGTAAATATGAAAATTGGCAACAAGTAGGTCAATTTCAATTTGTGCTATGGTCTATTCTCTTGTTTATAATTACAGTTGTTGGTATGTACTTTGGTGTAAAAAAGAACGATTTAATTTTAGGAAATATTTCTTTACTCTTTTTTATCATCAATCTTATTACACGCTATTTTGAGTATTTCTGGGAACCGCTACACAAATCCATCTTTTTTATGATTTTAGCACTGATATTCTGGTACATCGGCAGCCGAGCTGAAAAACTGTGGAATTTGAAGTTTTTGGAAGAGAAGTGAGGTAATTCATCTGTACGCTTAAAAGCGGTTGATGAATTTAAACGTTAACAATTTTAATAAAATATTTTATAATAAATATTTGCACACTTAAATAATATTATTATATTTACATTTAATTAAAATACTTTGTTATGAAAATCAAAAATCATTTAAGTTATAGTGATATTATATGCATTTGGAAAAATAGAACACAACTTATGTGAAATCTGTAGTATCTGAGGTAGGACCAATAAACTTGTATAGCTTAGCTACTCGGATAAAAAATATATAATTAATGATCCGTGCATGCAATCCTAAATATCATTAAATGGAGTACACATGAAAACAATAAAAATTGGGATATTAGTTATTTTTTTTATGGTAGTTGCCTGTTGTAACGAAAATGAAAATCCACAACCTAGCAATATATTAAAAGGTAAATTAAAAACTTTTGAAGATAATCGATATAGAACAGGTGAGGATTCTATTATTAGATTTTATTTTTTATATGATTCTTTATATGGGTATTTAAAAAATGTTTCAATAAAAACGAAATTCAATGGTAGAGATACTTTAGCACCATTTTTTACAATATATAAGGAAAATAGTAGTTATATGTTTGCTTATATTTATCTTATCTCAAGTACACCAGGTGTTCAAAAATTCAGAATAAATACTATAGATAATAGAATAACTTCTGTCGTAGAGATGGATACATTTAATAATACTGAAAACATAGTTGCAAATACAATTTTTATTGGGAATAACATAGATAGTGCATATAATGCAGGTTATTTTCTAAACTATAATATAAGAATTTCTAGTTTTCTATTTTCCAATCAAAATTGCTCTAATTATAAGGTAAATAATATAGAGCAACAAATTAGTCCACCTTATAATACAATTAACAGAAGTTCTCAATTAACAATCAATTATACAAATCATCTCATAAAAAATAAATTATTCTCACAAAATTGTATGGATATTAGTGCAAGTATTAATTATGGTTTACTATTATATTTTTTAAGTGCAGACGGTTTTTATATTATTCCACAAAACCAGAATTTAATAGGTGACATAACAATACATACACAAAATTATGACACAAGCATTATAAGATACAACTATCAATTTACTGGTACAGATGTTACGGTCGTCGAGAGAACTTATTTTTCCCTTTCAGATACCACAAATAAAACTTTGTATCACCAAAAAATGTCATACTACTAGAGCGTACGCCTAGCCTTTGATAGGTGTTTAGCTTAGCAAAGCTTTAGCGTAGGCAAGCGTCACCTGTCAACTGCTAATTCTAACGCATGCACCATATTTTATCGCTCCAATCAAACTTTCAAGTATTGAGGTATAAAAATTAAAATAAGTAATTTTAATTGATAATCAATTATTTATACGCTAGTCGATAGTTATTTACTTCATTTTCTTCTTTAAACCCATTCTTAACTCGAAATTAATATGTAATAATTTCCACAATTGGGTATTAGTTTGTATCTTTGCGCCCACTTCAGGAGGAAAATGCCATTTTTTTGAATTTTTCTTCTTGTAGTAACTGCCTTCGTAGGGAAGGTAAGACTACAAAAAAAATAACTTCTTCATTAAGTTATATTTGGTATTCTACACTTTTTCCCTTACCTTTGCAGTCCAAATTTTTTAAAGAATAACGAATGCCTACAATTCAACAATTAGTAAGAAAAGGAAGAGAACAGCTTCAATATGCATCCAAATCAAGAGCATTAGACGCTTGCCCACAACGTCGTGGAGTATGTACACGTGTATATACAACTACGCCTAAGAAGCCGAATTCAGCGTTACGTAAAGTAGCAAAAGTGCGTTTAACAAACAAATTTGAAGTAATCGCCTATATTCCGGGTGAAGGTCATAATTTACAAGAGCACTCTATCGTAATGATTCGTGGAGGTCGTGTTAAAGACTTGCCAGGTGTACGTTACCATATTGTTCGAGGTGCTTTGGATACTGCTGGTGTAAACAATCGTCAAAAAAGCCGATCTAAATACGGAACTAAAAAAGGAAAAGCAGGTGCCGCAGCACCAACAAAAGGAAAGGGAAAAAAATAAAAAGTAGGAACACGTAGCTTGTGTTCGTCTAAAATAAAAAAAATGAGAAAGCAAAAAGCAAAGAAAAGATATTTAGCACCGGATCCAGTTTACGGAGATCCTTTGATCACTCGTTTTGTAAATAATTTAATGATTGGTGGCAAAAAAAGTACCGCATATACTTCATTCTATGAAGCAATGGAGCGTATCAAAAAATCAACCAATGAAGATGGGTATGAAATCTGGAGAAAGGCTATGGATAATGTAATGCCAGCAGTAGAAGTTAAAAGCAGAAGAATTGGTGGGGCTACTTTTCAGATTCCAACTCCAATTCGTGAGGATAGAAAATTATTTATGACGATTCGTTGGTTAATTCAATTTTCTCGAAAAAGAAACGGCAAATCTATGGGTGACAAATTGGCCGCTGAGTTAATCGCTGCTTCAAAAGGGGAAGGAGCTGCCGTGAAAAGAAAAGAAGATACTCACAAAATGGCGGAAGCGAATAAAGCATTCTCGCATTTTAAAGCATAATAAAAAATAAAAAGTAGGATCGCATTGGATGCATCCACAAACAAAACAAAAATGGCACGCGATTTAAAATATACAAGAAACATTGGTATTGCAGCTCACATTGATGCAGGTAAAACTACAACAACAGAGCGTATATTATATTATGCTGGTGTAAATCACAAAATTGGTGAAGTGCATGACGGTGCTTCTACAATGGACTGGATGGTACAAGAGGCGGAAAGAGGGATTACAATTACATCTGCTGCAACAACAGTAGGTTGGAAATACAGAGGAAATGACTATCATGTAAATATTATTGATACACCAGGTCACGTTGACTTTACAGTTGAAGTAAACCGTTCGTTACGTGTGTTAGATGGTTTAGTGTTCTTGTTCTCAGCCGTAGATGGTGTTGAACCACAATCAGAAACCAATTGGCGTTTAGCAAATAACTATAATGTTGCACGTATTGGATTCGTAAACAAAATGGATCGTTCAGGAGCAGATTTCTTAGCAGTTGTTGAACAAGTAAAGAAAATGTTAGGCTCTAATGCCGTTCCTTTGCAATTGCCCATCGGAGCAGAAGATACCTTTAAAGGTGTGGTTGACTTGATAAACTTCCGAGGTATCATTTGGAATACACACGACAGAGGTATGACGTATGAAGTGGTTGAAATTCCAGCAGATATGTTGCAAGAAGCCACCGAGTGGAGGGAGAAATTATTAGAAGCAGTTTCTGAGTATGATGATAAATTAATGGAGAAATTCTTTGAAGATCCAACATCAATCACAGAAAGAGAAATATTAGATGCCTTACGTGCAGCTTGTTTGGATATGAAAATTGTTCCAATGCTTTGTGGCTCTTCGTTCAAAGATAAAGGCGTACAAACCATGTTGGATTTAGTGATGGAATTAATGCCATCACCAATGGATAGACCAAACATCAAAGGTACACATCCTGACACTGGTGAAGAATTAGTTCGTAAACCAAGTTATGATGAACCATTTGCTGGTTTAGCATTTAAAATTGCTACCGATCCTTATGTAGGTCGTTTAGCATTCACACGTGCTTACTCAGGAATCTTAGATGCAGGTTCTTATGTAATAAATACAAGAAGCGGAAATAAAGAACGTATATCTCGTATTTTCCAAATGCATGCGAATAAACAAAATCCAATCGAAAAATTAGGCGCAGGAGATATTGGAGCAGTAGTAGGATTTAAAGACATCAGAACAGGTGACACGCTTTGTGCGGAAGGCAGCCCAATCGTATTAGAATCAATGGTATTCCCTGATCCAGTTATCGGTTTAGCTATTGAGCCTAAAACTCAAAAAGATGCTGATAAATTAGGTATGGCTTTATCTAAATTAGCAGAAGAGGATCCAACATTCAAAGTAAAATATGATGAAGATACTGCTCAAACAGTAATTTCAGGTATGGGCGAATTACATTTAGAAATTATCGTTGACCGATTGTTGCGAGAATTTAAAGTGGAGTGTAACCAAGGCGCACCTCAAGTTAACTATAAAGAAACGATTACAAATACTATTGAACACAGAGAAAAATATGCAAAACAATCTGGTGGTCGTGGTAAGTTTGCGGATATTCAAATAGAAATTGGACCTGGAGACGAAGGAAAAGAAGGTTTGGTATTCATTAATGATATTTTTGGTGGCTCAATTCCAAAAGAATTCATTCCTTCTGTAGAGAAAGGATTTAAAGAAGCTATGAAAACAGGAGTATTGGCAGGTTACGAAGTACCAAGTTTGAAAGTGCGTTTATTTGATGGTTCTTACCACCAAGTGGACTCTGATTCATTCTCATTTGAGCAAGCTGCAAAATTTGCATTCCGTGAAGCATGTAGAAAATCAAATCCAATCTTGTTAGAACCAATCATGAAATTAGAAGTAATCACACCGGAAGAAAATACGGGTGATGTAGTAGGTGACTTAAATCGTCGCCGAGGTATGATGGAAGGTATGGAAATGAAAAACAATGCAAATGTTATTAAAGCAAAAGTTCCATTGTCTGAAATGTTTGGTTATGTAACTGACTTGAGAACAATTACATCTGGTAGAGCAACATCTATCATGGAATTCTCTCACTATGCTCCAACTCCAAATAATATTACGGAACAAGTAATAGCAAAAGTAAAATCTAAAGTAAAAGCTGATTAATAGTAATTATATCATGGCACAAAAAATTAGAATAAAATTAAAATCATACGATCACAATTTGGTAGATAAATCTGCTGAAAAAATCGTAAAAACAGTACGCAGTGCTGGAGCAGTTGTTACAGGGCCAATTCCATTGCCTACGAACAAAAAGATTTTTACAGTTTTGAAATCTCCACACGTTAATAAAGTAGCGCGTGAACAATTCAAATTATGTACGTATAAGCGATTGTTAGATATCTATAGCGCAACACCGAAAACTATAGATGCTTTAATGAAATTAGAATTACCAAGTGGTGTTGATGTAGAAATAAAAGTTTAATAAGACATGGCAGGATTAATAGGAACAAAAATAGGTATGACCAGTATTTTCGGCGAAGGCGGTGCAATAATTCCTTGCACAGTTATCCAAGCTGGACCTTGTGTTGTAACGCAAAAAAAATCTAAAGATAAAGATGGATATGATGCGGTACAATTAGGATATGGTGAAAAAAAAGAAAAAAACACAACTAAACCAATGAAAAACCACTTTGAGAAATCAGGTGGCGTTCCAAAAGCTAAATTGGTAGAGTTTAAAGGAATGGATAACCTAAGTGTAGGCGATGTAGTTACTTCAGAAATCTTGACAGAAGGTGAAAAAGTAAATATTGTGGGCACATCTAAAGGGAAAGGATTCCAAGGTGTTGTTAAACGTCACGGATTTAGTGGTGTCGGTGGGCAAACTCACGGTCAACATAATCGTTTACGTGCTCCAGGTTCATTAGGTGCTTGTTCAACTCCAGCTCGTGTAATGAAAGGCATGAAAATGGGAGGCCGTATGGGAACGGATAGAGTGAAAGAACAAAACATGAAAATTGTGAAAGTACTGAACGACGAAAATCTAATTATCGTGAAAGGTTCAATTCCAGGTCATAATGGTTCTTACGTAATTATCGAAAAGAAAAAATAAATCAAGATATCCTAATAGGATTTAGTGAAAAAATATAAAAATGAAAGCAGAAGTATATAATGTAAATGGACAAGCCACAGGTCGTAGCATCGAATTGCCTGAAGCAATTTTCGGTATCGAACCTAATGAGCATGTTATCTACTTAGCTGTTAAACAATACTTAGCAGGAAGAAGAAGTGGTACTCATAAAACTAAAGAAAAATCTGAGTTATCAGGTTCTACTAGAAAACTACACAAACAAAAAGGAACAGGTGGTTCTAGAAAAGGAAGTATAAAAAATCCTTTGTTTAGAGGCGGTGCTCGAATATTTGGCCCACGTCCACGTTTTTACGATTTTAAATTGAATAAAAAAGTAAAAACTTTGGCTAAAAATTCTGCATTCTCTACGAAAGTGGCAGACAGTGCAATTAAAATAGTTGAAGACTTTTCATTTGACGCTCCAAAAACAAAAGAATATTTAAAATTCCTACAAGCTTTTGGTCTTGAAAATAAAAAATCATTATTGATATTGCCTGAGTTAAACGAAAATGTTTATTTATCAAGCAGAAATGTTCAAGGTGCAGTCATCGCTTTAGCTGATAATTTGAATACTTATGAAATTATGAACAACAATTCGATTTTAATTAGCGAAAAATCGATTGAAGCATTAGTTAATTTACAAAATTAATATAGAATGGAAATTCTGAAAAAACCTTTAATAACTGAAAAAGCATCAGCATTGTCTGAAAAAGCAGGTAAGTACACTTTTTTAGTTGAAAAAAAGGCAAACAAAGTAGAGATAAAAAAAGCTGTAGAAAAAATGTATGGCGTAAACGTAGAAGAGGTGAATACTGCAATTATTGCGTCAAAACCTAAAAATCGTAATACAAAATCAAGAATCATCTCTGGAAGAAAAAGCAGCTATAAAAAAGCAATCGTAAAAGTAGCACAAGGGGAAACAATCGATTTCTATAATGAAATCTAAGAAAAAGTAGATAACAATGGCAACTAAAAAATATAATCCGATTACACCGAGTTTAAGATTCAGAATATCTAACTCGTATGCTGAAATCACTACAAATAAACCGGAAAAATCGTTACTCATTTCGAATAACAAATCTGGTGGCCGTAACCAAAAAGGTGAAATGACAATGCGTTACATCGGTGGTGGTCATAAAAGACAATATCGTATCATCGATTTTAAACGTAATAAATTTGATATCCCTGCTACGGTAAAAACAATTGAATATGATCCAAACCGTTCTGCATTCATCGCATTAGTGGTTTATAAAGATGGTGAAAAATGTTATATCATCGCTCCAGAAGGATTACAAGTAGGACAAGAAATTATTTCTGGAAAATCTGTAGCACCCGAAGTAGGAAACACATTACCTCTTGCAAATATGCCATTAGGTTCTGTTATCCATAATATCGAATTGCAACCAGGAAAAGGAGCGTCTATTTGCAGAAGCGCAGGTACCTTTGCTCAGCTTTCTGGTAAAGATGGTAAATATGTAAACGTTAAACTGCCTTCAGGAGAAGCAAGACAAATCCTAGGAACTTGTTTAGCAACTATTGGATCAGTTTCTAACTCTGACCATAGTTTAGAAGTAAAAGGAAAAGCTGGCGCAAATCGTTGGGCAGGAAGAAGACCTCGAACACGTGCTGTAGTAATGAACCCTGTTGACCATCCAATGGGTGGTGGTGAAGGTAGAGCTTCAGGTGGACATCCACGTTCAAGAAAAGGTATTCCTGCTAAAGGTCTAAAAACTAGAAGTAAAACGAAAGCTTCTAACAAACACATCATTTCAAGAGCTAAAAAATAATAAGAAAGCATAATGGCAAGAAGTTTAAAAAAAGGTCCTTATATAGCATATCACTTACTTAGTAAAGTGGATGTTATGAACGCATCTAGTAAAAAAACGGTAATCAAAACTTGGTCTCGTGCCTCCATGATTACTCCAGATTTCGTAGGACACACATTTGCAGTACATAATGGAAATAAATTTATTCCAGTATATGTAACAGAAAATATGGTAGGTCATAAATTAGGAGAATTTTCACCTACAAGACAATTTAAAGGACATTCAGGTAACAGAAAATAAGAATAATCCATGGGTCAAAGAAAAAAATTAGCAGCAGATGCTAGAAAAGAAGCAAAAAAGTCAGTATGTATCGCTCGTGCTACAGATGTGCCAACTTCTCCTCGTAAAATGAGATTGTTGGCAGATGTTATCCGTGAGAAAGATGTAATGGATGCTTTAAATATTTTAATGTTTTCTACAAAACATGCTTCTAAAACAATGGAAAAATTAGTTCGCTCTGCAATTGCAAATTGGGAACAAAAATTTGACACAAAAGCAGAAGACAGCGAATTATACATAAAATCAGTAATGATTGATAGCGCAAGAATGTTAAAAAGATTTCAACCTGCTCCACAAGGAAGAGCTTACAGAATTCGTAAACGTTCTAACCACATCACCGTACAATTAGCAAGCAGAAACCAAAATGAATTGGTCGCTGAAACAACTGAATCATCTAACGAAAATTAAAATACAAGAGATTAATGGGTACTAAAGCAAATCCAATAGCAAATAGATTAGGTATCATCAGAGGATGGGATTCTAATTGGTACGGAGGTAAAGATTTTAGTGATAAATTGATTGAAGATCAAAAAATCAGAAAATACTTAAACGTTCGTATTCAAAAAGGAGGTATTTCTAAAATAATTATAGAAAGAACATTAAACAGAATTACAATCTCTATTAATACCTCTCGTCCCGGAATTATTATTGGTAAAGGTGGAAATGAAGTAGATAAGATTAAAGAAGAAATCAAAAACATTACAAAAAAGGACGTTCAAATTAATATCGTTGAAATCAGAAGACCTGAAATTGATGCAGCTATTGTGGGCGAAACAGTTTGTAAGCAATTAGAAGCACGTGTCAATTTCCGTCGTGCTGTAAAAATGGCTATTGCATCAGCAATGCGTTTAGGTGTGGAAGGAATTAAAATTAAGTGTTCTGGCCGATTAGGTGGCGCAGAAATGGCAAGAAGCGAAGAATATAAAGAAGGTCGTACGCCATTACATACTTTTAGAGCAGATATTGATTATGCATGGAAAGAAGCAGAAACAATTTATGGTAAAATTGGTGTTAAAGTTTGGATTTGTAAAGGTGAAGTATTTACAAAACGTGATTTAACTCCAAATGTAGGAATGGAAGAAGGAAATAAAAAAGGCGGCGATAGAAGAGATGACAGACGTGGTGGTGGCGAAAGAAGAGATGACAGACGCGGCGCCGGTGATAAAAGAGGCGGTGGAAAACCAAGAGGCGAAAGATCTGAAAACAGAGGACCAAGAAAAAAATAATTATTAAAGACGTAAGAGAAAAGAAAATAAATCTGGAATCTGAAATCTAAAATCTCAAATAAATAGGGTTATGTTACAACCGAAAAGAGTAAAATTTAGAAGAGTTCACAAAATGAAAATGAAAGGCATTGCGTACAAAGGTTCGCAATTGTCATTCGGTTCATTCGGCTTAAAATCATTAGACGAGTGTTGGATTACTGACCGTCAGATAGAAGCAGCACGTATTGCTTTAACTAGACACATGAAACGTGAAGGTAAAGTTTGGATAAATATATTTCCAGACAAACCAATTACCAAAAAACCAGCCGAAGTACGTATGGGTAAAGGTAAAGGTTCCTTAGACCATTGGGTTGCAGTTGTAAAACCAGGTAGAATCATGTTTGAAATAGAAGGTGTTTCTAAACAAGTAGCACAAGAATCATTAGCTTTAGCTGCTCAAAAATTACCTGTGTTAACTAAATTTATAATTAGAAGAGATTACGACGGTAACTAAAAAATATATAGAAAATGGCAACAGTAGTATATAGCGAAATAATAGGATGGAACGATGAAGAGTTGAAAAATGAATTAGCAGCTTCAAAAATGAAACTGACAAAATTGAAATTCAACCACGCAATCACTCCATTGGAAAACACCAATGTGTTAGGAGAAATTAGAAAACACATTGCTCGTATCCAAACAGAATTGAGAAAAAGACAATTATCTAATCAAGCATAAATTAAATGCAGATGTCAACAGAGACAACAATAGAAAGAAAATTAAGAAAAACCAGAATCGGCGTTGTAACCTCCAATAAAATGGAAAAAACAATTACGGTAGCGGTGGTTCGTAAACTAAAACATCCTAAGTATGGAAAATTCTTAAAGAAAACTAAGAAATTTCATGCACACGATGAAAAAAATGAGTGCAACATCGGCGATACCGTAAAAATTATGGAAACACGCCCTTTAAGTGCAACTAAAAGATGGAGATTAATAGAAATCGTTGAAAAGGCTAAATAAACATGGTACAACAAGAATCTAGACTAAAAGTAGCTGACAACAGCGGAGCCAAAGAAGTACTTTGCATCAGAGTATTAAAAGGCACAAGAGCACGTTATGCGTCTATCGGCGACAAAATCGTAGTATCTGTAAAAGATGCTATGCCAGGTGGTAACGTTAAGAAAAAACAAGTTTCTAAGGCAGTAGTGGTTAGAACGAAAAAAGAAATTAAACGTAAAGACGGTACTTACATTCGTTTTGATGACAATGCAGTTGTATTGTTAAACAATAATGACGAACCACGTGGTACTCGTATTTTCGGACCGGTTGCACGTGAATTGAGAGATAAAGATTTTATGAAAATTATTTCATTAGCACCGGAAGTATTATAAAAATATAAGCGTAATCAATTATGAGTACACAATCACAAAAGCGTTTTGCGCCAAAATTAAAAATAAAAAAAGGAGACACCGTTATCGTAACTACAGGTGAAGATCGTGGTAAAAGCGGAAAAGTATTAGAAGTCTTTCCTTCCAAAAATACTGCATTGGTTGCCGGTATTAAAATAGTGTCAAAACACACCAAACCAAATGCCCAAAACCAACAAGGTGGTATCATTAAAAAAGAAGCACCTATTCATATTTCTAACCTAATGTTGTCTGTTGCTGGTAAAGCAACTAAAATTGGCAGAAAATTAGAAGATGGTAAAATCGTTCGTATCGCAAAATCAACAGGAGAAATAATTAAGTAATGAGTTATATACCTACATTAAAGAAAAAATATACTGAAGAAGTAGTACCAGCCTTGCATGCTAAGTACAACTATAAGTCAGTAATGCAAGTACCTAAATTAACTAAGATTGTTATTAATCAAGGAGTTGGTGCAGCAGTTGGTGATAAAAAATTAATCGACAATTCTTTAGATGAAATCTCAAGAATTGCAGGTCAAAAAGCCGTCGCAACAAAATCTAAAAAAGCAATCTCTAACTTCAAATTAAGAGAAAACTTACCTATCGGTGTACGAGTTACGTTACGAGGTGAAAGAATGTACGAGTTTTTAGAGCGATTAATGGCTGTGGCGCTTCCTCAAGTACGTGATTTTAAAGGCATCAACGATAAATCGTTTGACGGAAGAGGAAATTATACATTAGGAATCACGGAACACATCATCTTTCCTGAAATTGATATCGATAAAATTGCTCGAATCAGCGGTATGGACATCACCTTTGTGACTACAGCAAACACCGATGATGAAGCACACGCATTATTAAAAGAAATTGGCTTACCATTTAAGAAAAAATAATTATGGCAAAAGAATCAATGAAAGCACGCGATGCAAAGCGTTTGAAATTAATCAACAAATTCAAAGCTAAACGTGAACAATTAAAAGCAGCAGGTGATTACACGGCTTTGGATAAATTACCTAAAAATGCGTCTCCTGTACGTTACAGAAATAGATGCAAATTAACAGGTCGTCCACGTGGATATATCGGATTTTTTGGATTGTCAAGAATACAATTCAGAGATTTAGCAAGCTACGGGATGATTCCAGGTTTATCAAAAGCAAGCTGGTAATATAGAACATTAGCAAAGAGAGAATAATTGTCTCAAAGTTAAAGAGCCAAAGAGTCAAAAATAAATTTTAAAATAAAAGTGAAGGTGGGAAACTGAGCTGATATCAACTTAAGTCTCACATCTAAGCGGTCTAAAACAAAAAAAAAGAAATGGTTACAGATCCAATAGCAGATTTCCTGACACGAATCAGAAATGCACAACTTGCTGGTCACACCATCGTTGACATTCCTGCTTCAAACATGAAGAAAAAATTAACCGAAATCTTACATGATAATGGTTATATCTTAAAATTCAAATACGATGAAGAAGGTCCTCAAGGTACTATCAAGATTGCATTAAAATACAATCCAGATACTAAAGAACCTGCAATCAGAGAATTAGTGAGAATATCCAAACCGGGCTTACGTCGTTATGCTCACGTTACGGGTATTCCAAGAGTAAAAAATGGTTTAGGGATAGCTATCTTATCTACCTCAAAAGGAATTTTGACTGATAAACAAGCTAAAAACTTAAACGTAGGTGGTGAAATTATTTGCATAGTATCTTAAAATTATAGTCATGTCACGCGTAGGAAAATTACCAATCATAATACCGGCAAAAACTGAAGTAAGCGTTGCAGATAATAACGTGGTAACAGTAAAAGGACCAAATGGTACCTTATCGGAAAAAGTAGATAGAGATATCATCGTAAAAGTTGAAGACGGAAAAGTGTTGGTGGAAAGACCAACCGACCAAAAACGTCATAAAACATTACACGGATTATACAGAGCCCTGTTGAATAACTTAGTTATTGGCGCAAGCACTGGATATAAAAAAGAATTAGAAGTCGTGGGTGTAGGTTTTCGTGCCAGCAACCAAGGTCAAATGTTAGAGCTTTCTATCGGTTACTCACATCCTGTGTTTGTAGTGTTGCCTCAAGAAATCAAAGTTTCTACTTTGTCTGAAAAAGGACAACCACCACGTATTATCTTAGAAAGCAATGATAAACAATTAATCGGTCAAGTAGCCGCTAAAATTAGAAGCTTAAGAAAACCTGAACCATACAAAGGAAAAGGGATTAAATATGCTGGCGAAATAATTCGTAAAAAAGCAGGTAAATCTGCAGGTAAAAAATAAAATTTGATACTAAAGTATCTGTAAATAAAAAATAAATTATTGTCATGGCAGTAACGAACAAACTATCTCGAAGAGAAAAAATTAAATTCAGCATCCGTAAAAAAATTAGCGGAACAGAAGCTCGCCCGAGATTAACCGTTTTTAGAAGTAATAGCGAAATCTATGCACAAATCATTGATGACGTGGCTAAGAAAACAATCTTATCGGTTTCTTCTCTAAAATCAAAAGGAAGTAAAACTGAAAAAGCAAAAGCAGTAGGTGCGGCTGTTGCTGAAAAAGCAAAAGCAGCAAACATTTCCAATGTAGTTTTTGATAGAAACGGATTTTTATACCACGGTAGAATTAAAGCTTTAGCAGAAGCTGCCAGAGAAAACGGATTACAATTTTAGCAAATACACACTCATGTGTATCAATAAAAATAGAAGATATGTCAAAAGTAAAAGAAAATAAAGTTAGAACAGCAGTCGAAATCGAATTAAAAGAAAAGGTAGTAGGCATTCAACGCGTTGCAAAGGTTACTAAAGGTGGTCGTACATTTAGTTTCTCCGCATTAGTAGTTGTTGGTGACGGAAACGGAACAGTTGGTCATGGCTTAGGAAAAGCACGTGAGGTACAAGAAGCTATCCAAAAAGGAATTGATGATGCTAAGAAAAATTTAGTTAAAATTCCAATTTTGAAAGGTACAATTCCTCATGATCAAACCGCTGAATTTGACGGTGCTCGCGTTTTAATTAAACCAGCCTCACAAGGTACAGGTGTTATCGCTGGTGGTTCTATGCGTGCTGTATTGGAAAGCGTTGGTATTCATGACGTACTAGCAAAATCTTTAGGATCTGCCAATCCTCACAATGTGGTAAAAGCAACTATTCAAGCTTTGACATTATTAAGAGATCCGTTCCGTGTTGCACGTGATAGAGGTGTAAAATTATCAAAAGTATTTAACGGCTAAAACTATGGCAAAGATAAAAATCACTCAAGTTAAGAGTACAATCGATAGAAGTAAACGCCAAAAAGATACCATCAAAGCATTGGGTATCCAAAAAGTAAACAGAAGCGTTGAAAAGGAAGCTACCCCTCAAGTATTAGGTATGGTAGCAAAAGTAAAACATTTAGTAACGGTAGAAAATATCTAAGTAATGAGCATCAGTTTAAATAATTTAAAACCGGCTAAAGGCGCTGTAAAAGGCCGTAAAAGAATAGCACGTGGTCAAGGATCAGGCTCTGGTGGAACAGCAGGCAAAGGTCACAAAGGAGCAAAATCTCGTTCTGGTTACAAATCAAAAAGAGGCTTCGAAGGTGGTCAAATGCCATTACAACGTCGTTTGCCGAAAAGAGGATTTAAAAATCCAAATAGATTCGAATTTAGAACGATTAATTTAGCTGAATTAACGGCTTTAGCAGAAAAAAATAATATCACTGAATTTAACTTTGAAACATACAGAACTTTGAAATTAGTAAAAGCTAATGACAAAATTAAAGTATTAGCAAATGGTGAATTAAAAGGTGCTTTGAAAATTTCTGCACACGCATTCAGTGATAAAGCAAAAGAAGCAATTGAAAAAAATAGTGGTACTGCCACAGTTATAGCATAAGTTTATGAATCAATTTATTGAAACCATAAAAAATATCTTCAGTATAGAAGACCTAAGAAAAAGAATATTCTTGACCTTAGGTCTATTATTCATTTATAGACTGGGATGTTTTGTCGTACTTCCGGGCGTTGACCCAGTGAGCGTTTCCGCACAACACGGAGCAGGTGGTTTATTTCAAATATTTGACTTATTCGCTGGAGGTGCTTTCTCGCAAGCATCTATCTTTGCGTTAGGTATCATGCCTTATATTTCTACATCCATTGTGATGCAGTTATTAACCTTGGCAGTTCCATACTTCCAAAAAATGCAAAAAGAAGGAGAAAGTGGACGAAAAAAAATCACTCAATATACACGTTATGGAACAGTTGTAGTAGGTGCATTTCAAGCATTTGCCTACATTTCTCTATTAACCAACCAAATGCGTGTGGTATCACCAAACATAAATATGGTATTGTTCACCATTGCCACCGTAATTATCCTTACTGCAGGAACAATTTTTGTCATGTGGTTGGGCGAACAAATTCAAGAAAGAGGTTTAGGTAATGGCACGTCATTAATTATTATGGCAAACATTATCTCCCGATTACCCGCTTCATTTTGGGCAGAAGTGAAATCAAGAACAACCACAGGAAGTGGCATCTTATTCTTAGTGTTTGAAATGGTCATATTAGCAATGGTTATATTGGGAACGATAATGTTGATTCAAGCGATACGAAAAGTTCCTTTGAGCTACGCCAAACAAATGTCAGGCGGAAACAATGCCTATACACAACGCAGAGGTTTTTTACCCTTAAAAGTTAATATAGCAGGTGTTATGCCTATTATCTTTGCACAAGCCTTCTTATTTATTCCAGGAACATTCGTTCAGTTATTTCCAGAAAGTGCTGCATCTGGTTTTTTAAGAAAATTAACAGATTTTACATCATTGCCACATAATATTTTAATGTTTTTTATGGTGATGTTGTTCACTTATTTCTATACCGCATTAATTATGAATCCAGTTCAAATGGCGGATGATTTAAAACGAAATAATGGATTTATTCCAGGTGTTAAACCAGGAGCAAATACAGCCGAATATATTGATACTATCTTATCTAGAATTACGTTACCAGGTTCTGCATTTTTAGGATTAATCGCAATCATGCCTGCATTTGCAAGTATGTTAGGCGTGAATACCCAATTTGCATACTTCTTTGGAGGTACCTCGTTATTGATTTTAGTAGCTGTTGTATTAGATACTATGCAGCAAATTAATTCCCATTTATTAAGCCGTCATTATGATGGATTAACAAAATCTGGAGCTAAGATAAGAGGTAGAAATGTAAGTACTACCGAATACTAATTTACTTTTTGGAGCAATGATACATTTAAAAACTCCTGAAGAAATTGAATTAATAAGAAAGAGTTCTTTGTTAGTAAGCCAAACACATGCAATGTTGGTTGAATATATTAAGCCAGGAGTGAAAACTTCTAAATTAGATGAGATTGCCGAACAGTTTATCAGAGATAACGGAGCAACACCATCGTTTAAAGGCTATGGCGGATTTCCGTCCACACTATGTATTTCTGTCAATGAACAAGTTGTTCATGGATTTCCATCCGATAGAGAAATACAAGAAGGTGATATTCTTTCCATAGATTGTGGCGTGTTTAAAAATGGATTTCATGGCGATTCAGCATTTACTTTCCCTATTGGAGAAATAAGTGAAAATGCTAAGAAATTATTGCAAGTAACCTTTAATTCTTTATACATCGGAATTGAACAAGCAGTAGTAGGAAATCGAGTAGGTGATATCGGCTTTGCCATTCAAAACTATTGCGAAGTTACACACAAATTTGGGGTAGTTCGCGATTTGGTTGGACACGGCATTGGTCGTGACTTACACGAAGATCCTCAAGTACCAAACTACGGAAAACGAGGTAAAGGGCCGATGTTGCAAGATGGATTAGTTATTGCCATTGAACCAATGATAAATATGGGTACTTATCAGGTACGTACATTAGCTGATAAGTGGACTATAATTACTAAGGATTTGAAGCCTTCGGCACATTTTGAGCATACCATTGCTGTAAAAAGAGGCAAGGCAGACATACTTAGTGACCATAATTTAATATTCGAATCTATAAAAAAGTCAGAATATATTAAGGATTTCAGATAATTATTACGATATTTGCAGTCCGAAAATTATGGGTAAAACAGATTTAATAAAATTAGACGGTACGATCACGGAAGCTCTTTCTAACGCAATGTTTCGCGTTAAATTAGAAAACGGCCACGAAATTTTAGCTACAATATCCGGTAAAATGCGTATGAATTACATACGAATATTGCCGGGCGACAAAGTCGCAGTTGAAATTTCTCCTTATGATCTCTCCAGAGGAAGAATAACTTTCAGATATAAATAAACAATAAAGAGTAACTACCATGAAGGTAAGAGCATCAGTAAAAAAACGCAGTGAAGATTGCATAGTTGTCCGCAGAAAGGGCAGAGTTTATGTGATTAATAAAAAGAATCCAAAATTTAAACAAAGACAAGGATAATGGCTAGAGTATCAGGTATAGATCTTCCTAAAAATAAAAGAGGAATCATCGGTTTGACTTACATCTATGGAATCGGCAGTTCTACCGCTAAACATATTTTAGAAACTGCAGGTGTAGATGCAAGCAAAAAAGTGCATGAATGGAACGACGACGAAGCAACAGCAATTCGTAACGTAATTAATGCAGAAATAAAAGTAGAAGGCGCTTTGCGTTCAGAAACACAACTTAACATCAAACGTTTAATGGATATCGGTTCTTATAGAGGAATCCGCCATCGTAAAGGTTTGCCAGTTCGTGGTCAAAGCACAAAACGTAACGCTCGTACTCGTAAAGGTAAACGTAAGACAGTTGCCGGTAAAAAGAAAGTAACTAAATAATAATCATTGAAGTCTATATATAATGGCACAAGCAACTAAAAAGACAACGAAAAAAAGAGTAGTGAAAGTAGAAGCAGAAGGATATGCTTATATTAAATCTACTTTTAATAATATCATTATCTCTTACACCAATAAAGCTGGTCAAGTAATTTCTTGGAGCAGTGCAGGTAAGTGTGGTTTTAGAGGTTCTAAAAAAAGTACACCTTATGCCGCTCAAATGGCAGCACAAGATGCAGGTTCTAAAGCTTATGAAGCTGGATTGAGAAAAGTTGAAGTATTTGTAAAAGGACCAGGTGGTGGCCGTGAGTCCGCTATCCGTACTATAGGAAATGCAGGTATAGAAGTATCTATCATTCGTGACGTTACGCCATTACCACATAATGGTTGTCGTCCACCTAAGAAAAGAAGAGTTTAATATTAAAATAGATTATCATAGAAACAGAACTATAATCTGAATTCTTAAGTCTAAAATCAGAAATAAAATGGCAAGATACACAGGACCACGTACTAAAAAATCAAGATCATTCGGAGAGCCAATTTTCGGATACGATAAAGCATTTGAAAAACGAAAATATGCTCCAGGGCAACATGGAAATTCTCGTAAACGTTCTTCTAAATCTGAATATTCCATTCAGTTAAAAGAAAAACAAAAAGCAAAATATACATACGGCGTATTAGAGCGTCAGTTCTATAAAACATTTGAAGAAGCAACTCGTAAACATGGTGTTCCGGGTGAAAACTTATTACGTTTATTAGAACAACGCTTGGATAACACCGTTTATCGCTTAGGATTTGCACCTACTCGTAGCGCAGCACGTCAATTTGTAAATCACAAACACATCACTGTAAACGGAAGAATTGTAAATATTCCATCTTTTACCGTGAAAATTGGTGATGTCGTAAGCATCCGTGAAAAATCTAAAAACTTAGATTTTGTTCAAGATACGTTAAAATTAGGAGGCGTAAAAAAATATGGCTGGTTAGAATTAAACACAGAAAAATTAGAAGGCAGATATGTGGAGATTCCTAACAGAGACCAAATCCCAGAAACGATTAAAGAACTATTAATCGTAGAGTTATACAGTAAATAATTTTTTGAAGAGAATGTTTTACAATTAAACATTCAGATTAAAACTTTAAAAATAAATAGTAATTATGGCAATTTTATCATTTCAAAAACCAGACAAAATTCTTTTACAAAAAGCAACAGACTTCGAAGGTACATTCGAGTTTGCTCCTTTAGAGCCCGGTTTTGGAAACACAATAGGAAACGCTTTGCGTAGAGTATTGTTATCCTCTTTAGAAGGATATGCAATCACGAACATTAAAATCGCAGGCATTAACCACGAATTTTCTACTATCAAAGGTGTTATCGAAGATGTAACTGAAATGGTATTAAATATCAAACAAGTTCGTTTAAAAAGAATTTTACAAGATGCGGATGCCGGTTATGAAAAAATCTATATTTCTCTAAAAAATAAAGAACAATTTACCGCAGGAGATATTGAAGCACATACCAATGTTTTTGCAGTTACTAATCCAGATTTAGTAATTTGTAATATGGAAAAAAATGTAAACCTTGAACTAGAAATTTCTATCGGAAAAGGTAGAGGTTATGTGGCTGCTGAGGAACATTATGTAGATAGCTCTATCGTGGGTTTAATTCCGGTTGACTCTATCTATACACCTATCAAAAATGTACGCTACAAAATTGAAAATACACGTGTAGAACAACGTACAGACTTTGAAAAATTAATCATCGACGTAAAAACTGATGGTACTATCCATCCAGAAGATGCAGTAAAAGAAGCTGCAAAAATCTTAATCCAACATCTAATGTTGGTATCTGATGAAAATATTACATTCGATTCAGAAGAAAAAGGACAAGAAGAAGTAGTGGATGAACATATCTTACACATGCGTAAAATCTTGAAAACGCCTTTGGAAGATTTAGATCTTTCTGTTCGTGCATATAACTGCTTGAAAGCAGCTAAAATCAATTCATTGTCTGAGTTAGTTCAATATGATACCAACGAATTATTGAAATTTAGAAACTTTGGACGTAAATCATTGGTAGAAATCGAAGAATTAATTATAGAGAAAGGAATGCACTTTGGTATGGATCTTTCTAAATTTAAACTAGAAGATTAATAATAATAATGAGTAGAATCAGTATAGAACACGTCTAATACTAATTACTTACTACTTAATACTTAAAAAATGAGACACGGAAATAAAATAAATCATTTAGGTAGAAAATACGGACATAGAGCCGCTTTATTGAAGAACTTATCTTCAGCTTTATTTCTACACAAAAGAATTGAAACAACAGTTGCAAAAGCAAAAGAGTTGAGAGGATATGTGGAACCTTTAATTACTAAGTCTAAAGACAATACCACACATTCACGTCGTACAGTTTTTTCTTATTTGCAAGATAAATTTGCAACAAAAGAATTGTTCGATGTAATCGCTCCTAAAGTTGGCGACCGACCTGGTGGTTATACACGTATCATTCGTTTAGGACAACGTTTGGGAGATGCAGCAGAAATGGCAATCATTGAATTAGTGGACTTCAATGAAACATACTCCACTAAAACTGCGAAAACGGCAGAGCCTAAAAAGAAAACACGTCGTTCCAGTGCAGCAAAAAAAGCGGAAGTAGTAGAAGAAAAATCAAATGAAGTTACTCCTCAAACAGACGCAGTTGTTGACTCAGAAGAAAAAACAGAAGAATAAGTGTAATGATAATCTTAATTCATACAAAGGATAGTGTTTTTCACTATCCTTTTTTTATTTTTGCTAAACGAATTTTATGACAACAAATCCTGCTATATTATTATTGGAAGATGGTTCCGTTTATCACGGTTTTGCCTGCGGAAAAATTGGAACAGCCACCGGTGAAATTTGCTTTAATACATCTATGACCGGTTACCAAGAACTATTTACGGATCCAAGTTATTTCGGACAATTATTAATCTCTACGAACGTACATGTTGGAAATTACGGTATAAAACACACTGAAGAAGAATCAGATGCAATACAAATTGCAGGTTTAATTTGTAGAGATTATACCAATAATTATTCACGTAAACAAGCAGATAGTTCAATTGAAGACTACTTTCAAGAAAATAATCTCGTTGGGATAAGCGGAATTGACACACGTGCCGTTGTGCGTCAGGTGCGCCAAAAAGGAGCAATGAACGCCATCATTTCCTCGGATAACACTGACATAGAACTACTTAAAACTCAATTACTAGAAGTTCCAGGAATGGAAGGATTAGAACTATCTTCTAAAGTTTCAACCCCAAAAGCATACACCATAGGCAAGGAAAGTGCTAAATATAAAATTGCAGCATTAGATTTTGGAATCAAAAAAAATATTTTAAGAAATTTCGAAAATAGAGATTGCTATATTAAAGTATTTCCTGCTAAAACAACATTTGAAGAGTTACAATCATTTCATCCAGATGGCTATTTTTTGTCTAATGGTCCAGGCGACCCAAGTACTATGCAGTACGCCATCGACACCATTAAACAAATATTAGAAGAAAACAAACCCTGTTTTGGCATCTGTTTAGGGAATCAATTATTGGCGCAAGCAGTCGATATTCCAACATATAAATTACACCATGGACATCGTGGTGGCAATCATCCGGTAAAAAATCTAATAACCGGTAAGTGTGAAATCACTACTCAAAACCACGGTTTTGCAGTGGATATGGATGCATTACTTAAATCAAATAAAGCAAGATTAACCCATACCAATCTGAACGATAAATCTGTAGAAGGGTTAGAAATTATTGGTAAAAATGCATTCGCCGTACAATATCATCCGGAAGCAGCTCCTGGGCCACATGATTCTAGATATTTATTTGATAATTTTATAAAAATGTTGGAACAGTACGGAACTTTTAATTCATGATTTTTGTTTTCAAAAAATACTATACTTATTTATGATTGACGCCATTATACCCTTAGTTACACTTATTGCTTTAGAAGTTATTTTAGGAATTGACAACATTATTTTTATTTCTATTTTATCCGATAGATTACCAGATGAACAACGCAATAAATTGCGTATTACCGGTTTGTTGTTAGCCATGGTGATGCGGTTAATTTTACTAGCAGGGATTGCATGGATTTTAAAGTTAGATACAACACTATTTACGATTCTACAAACAGAAATTACAGGAAAAGGCTTGATTTTAATTACTGGTGGTATTTTCTTAATTTATAAAAGTACGAAAGAAATATACCATAAAACAGAAACCAAAGACGATGGATTACATATTCCCAAAAATGCAAGCTTTAAAAGTTTATTAGCAGAAATTATCCTATTAGACTTAGTTTTTTCTGTAGATTCTATTATTACCGCTGTAGGTATGGTCAACGAATTATGGATAATGTACGCCGCAGTTATTGTTACCGTTGGTATCATGTTAGTTGCCTCCAAACCAATCGGAGATTTTATTAAAAAACATCCTTCTTTTAAAATATTAGCACTTAGTTTTTTATTGATGATAGGCGTTTCTTTAATAGCAGAAGGCTTCCATATAGAAATACCTAAAGGCTATATTTATTTCTCTATGGCATTTGCATTTTTAGTCAATTTACTGCAAATGAAATCAATAAAGGCAGCATCGTCTTCAAATTAATGTGCATTCATTAATGTTACTGGAATCCTTGTTTTTTTTTATAATCAGGATACAATTTCCGTTTGATTTCATTCCTTACTACTGGTGGAAATATATATACATATCTATTACATCTTTAATACTGACTTGCCTACCATTTTCGAAGTAGTTTTGTCTTATACTAATTAGACAGAAAGCGTGAAAACTAAATGACCATACAGTCAATCAGCTAATTAATGTAGTCAGTAAGATATATTTAATACTAGAAAATTAAAAAAATTGCATGTATTTTTGAGTGAGCGGTCAGCTTAAAACGACCATGCCAAAATTAAACAACAGTAACAAATGGACAGTCAAAAAGCCAACGCTTCCGCAAAATCAAAAGAGGTGAACGCACCTGCGCAAACCCACCGTTTTACAGCCAATGCCTCGACAATAAATCGTATTTTGCACTAATGAATTTAAATGAATAAATGATAGATAAAAAGACACTTTCTGAACGTGATATATGCACAAAGTTTATTACGCCTGCAATTGAAAAATCAGGTTGGAATAGACTGACACAGCTATTAGAGGAAGTTTCGTTCACGGACGGTAAAATATATGTTAGGGGTAAACTGACAGCAAGAGGAATTCAAAAACGTGCCGACTACATTTTGTATTACAAACCCAATATTCCTATTGCAATTATTGAGGCTAAAGACAACAAACATTCCGTTAGAGCAGGTATTCAACAGGCTTTAGACTATGCTCAAATACTCGACATACCTTGTGTTTTCAGTAGCAACGGTGACGGCTTTTTATTTCACGACCGCACTGCAACAGACGGAAACATAGAATCTGAAATTGGCATTGACAATTTCCCTACTCCTGAACAACTTTGGGAGAAATACAAAAAATATAAAGGTATTGCAACGCCAACAGCTGAAAAGATTGCTTCGCAAGACTATTATTTTGACGGTACAAATCGCAAACCAAGATATTACCAACAAATTGCAGTAAACAGAACAGTTGAAGCCATTGCCAACGGACAGAACCGAATTATTCTGGTAATGGCAACTGGAACTGGAAAAACCTATACGGCTTTTCAAATTATTCACAGACTTTGGAAAAGCGGAGCAAAAAAACGCATTCTATTTTTAGCTGACCGAAACGCTTTAATTGACCAAACACGAAGAGGCGACTTCAAACATTTTAAAGATAAAATGACAGTGGTAAAACACCGACAAATTGATAAAAGCTATGAAATTTATTTGGCTTTGTACCAAGGTTTATCGGGCACAGACGAAGATGCAAACCCGCCTGCCGGACGGGTAGGTGTTTACAAACAGTTTTCGCCTGACTTTTTTGACTTGATTGTAATTGATGAGTGCCATAGAGGAAGTGCAAAAGAAGATAGCAGTTGGAGAGAAATTTTATCCTACTTCAAAAATGCTACGCATATTGGTTTAACTGCCACGCCAAAAGAAACCAAAGAAACAAGCAACACCGAATATTTTGGCGACCCTGTTTACACCTATTCATTGAAACAAGGTATTGACGATGGTTTCCTTGCTCCTTATCGTGTGGTAAGAATTGGTTTAAATGTAGATGCCGAAGGTTGGAGACCAGACCAAGGCAAAACCGACAAAGACGGAAACGAAGTGGAAGATAGAGTGTATAATCGCAAAGACTTTGACCGCAATTTGGTAATTGAAGAACGTACAGAATTAGTTGCAAAAAAACTCACCGAGTTTTTAAAAGGTTACGACCGTTTTGCTAAAACCATTGTGTTTTGTGTGGACATTGACCACGCTGAACGAATGAGAACAGCACTAGCCAAACAAAATGCTGACTTAGTTGCCGAGAATTACAAATATGTTATGCAAATAACGGGCGACAATGATGAAGGCAAACGAGAATTAGACAACTTCATTAATCCTGAAGAAAAATATCCAGTAATTGCCACTACTTCTGAATTGATGACAACTGGTGTAGATGCTCAAACGTGTAAAGTAATTGTGTTGGATGCCAACATCAATTCAATGACCAAGTTCAAACAAATTATTGGTAGAGGTACTCGAATCAATGAGGAATATGGTAAAATGTATTTCACCATTCTTGATTTTAGAAACGCAACAGATTTATTTGCCGACAAAGATTTTGATGGCGACCCTATTCGAGTAAAACCGGTTTCACAAGATGAAGATTTATCATTGGTTGTAATTGAAGAAGAAGAAAACACTGTAACCGTTTTAGACGAAGCTACAGGTGAAGAAATCGTTTTTGAAAAAGCACAAATTCGTTATCCTGACAGTTCTTCATTAAATGGCAATTGGGCAGAAAGAAACCACGAAGCCAAAAGAGAAAAAATTTATGTAAACGGAGTGGACGTTTCTATTTTGGTGAGCCGTGAAATGTATTTTGACCAACACGGAAAACCCATCACCACCAGTTTAAAAGACCATACCAAAGAAATCATAAAAGAAAAATTTGCTTCACTTGATGACTTTTTAAATAAGTGGAACACCACCGACCGCAAAGAAGCCATCATTGCCGAATTACAGGAACAAGGCGTAATGGTTGAAGCCTTGTATGATGCCGTAAACAAGCAAGTGGATTTGTTCGATTTGATTTGCCATGTTGCTTATGACCAACCACCACTAACACGACAAGAAAGAGCCAACAACGTAAAGAAGCGAAACTACTTTACAAAATATGGCGACCAAGCCAAAAAAGTATTAGAAGCCTTATTAGATAAATATGCAGATGAAGGAATTACCAATATTGAAAATTTAGGAATTTTAAGAGTAAATCCGTTTGATGAATTTGGAAGTCCGATGGAAATATTTAGCGAGTTTGGTAGCAAAGAAAAATATTTGCAAGCAGTAAAAGAATTAGAAATTGAATTGTATAAAAATATAGGATAATGCCATTTATAAAAGTATATATTCATTTTGTTTGGAGTACAAAAAATCGATACCCATTTTTGGATTCTAAAGAATTGCGATTGAAAGTATGGAATCATATTAGAGATAACGCAAAAGACAAAGGAATTTTTATAGATTTTATAAATGGATATTCAGATCATTGCCACTGTTTAGTTTCTTTAGGGGTTGACCAAACTATTCAAAAAACTATGCAATTGATTAAAGGAGAATCTTCCTATTGGATAAACAAACAAGGTTTGACAAAAGAAAAGTTTGATTGGCAAGATGAGTATTTTGCAGTTTCAGTTTCAGAGTCAATTATAGATAAAGTTAGAGAATATATTAAAAACCAGGAGGAACATCATAGCAAGAAAACATTTCAGAAGGAATATGATGAATTTATAAGAAAATATGGATTTGATAAATTAAAGGATAATATTTTGGCTAAAGCCAATAATGAAAATGAAATTATTTGTCCTCCTGCTAAAGCAGGAGGCAATCAATAAGAGGCAATTCAATAAATAGGAATGTGGATTTAGCCCATTCCAAATAAATAGGAATGAGGATTTATTCCATTCCAAATAAATAGGAATGAGGATTTATTCCATTCCAAATAAATAGGAATGAGGATTTATTCCATTCCAAATAAATAGGAATGTGGATTTAGCCCATTCCAAATAAATAGGAATGTGGATTTAGCCCATTCCGAAATAAATAGGAATGAGGATTTAGCCCATTCCAAATAAATAGGAAGGAATGTGGATTTAACCCATTCCCATAAAATAAAAAATATTAAAATTGGCTTTAGCCAAATAAAACTAACAAGAAATGAGCAATATATCAGGTATAGTAAAAAGCATACAAAATATAATGTGGCAAGACACAGGCTTGAATGGCGATGCACAACGCATTGAGCAATTGGGCTGGATGCTTTTTTTAAAAATATTTTCGGATAAAGACAAAGAATTAGAGTTACTGGACGACAAATACAAATCTCCCATTCCCGACCAATTTCATTGGGTAAAAGAAAAAGGCAATTGGGCTGGCGATGATGAAGGTATGACAGGCGATGAATTGTTAGTGTTTGTGGACAGACAATTGTTTCCTGCACTTCGCAATTTAGATTTAAGCACAGGCAACCAACGTGCAGTTATTGTGCGTGAAGTATTTGAAGGCAATAACAACTATATGAAAAGCGGTATCAACATTCGCAAAGTGTTGAACAAGCTCAACGAAATTGATTTTAATATTGCCAAAGACCGCCATGCTTTTGGCGAATTGTATGAAATCATTTTAAAGGAATTGCAAAGTGCCGGTAAAAGCGGTGAGTTTTATACACCAAGAGCCATTACACAATTCATTACTGAAACAATCAATCCGCAATTGGGCGAAAAAGTGCTTGACCCTGCTTGCGGAACAGGTGGTTATTTAACTTGTGCCATTGAGCATTTAAAGAAACAAGCCAAAAATGTAACCGATAGAAAAAGTATTGAACAAAACATTGCAGGTTGGGAATACAAACCATTACCATATTTGTTGGCAACAACCAATCTTATTTTGCACGACATTGAAATTCCAAACATCAAATTTGGCGATGCATTAGAACAACCCTTGAGCAACTTCACCGAAAAAAACCGAGTAAATGTAATATTGGCAAATCCGCCATTTGGTGGCATTGTAGCCAATGGCAACGAAAGTAATTTTCCACAAACTTATCGTACCAAAGAAAGTGCCGATTTGTTTTTAATCTTGATGATTCATTTACTAAAGCAAGATGGACGAGCAGGAATTGTTTTACCTGATGGAAGTTTAACAGGCGATGGCGTAAAACAACGCATACGCCAAAAATTATTGGAAGATTGTAACCTGCACACCATTATTCGTTTGCCTAATTCCGTTTTCCAGCCTTATGCAACGGTGGCAACCAACCTATTGTTTTTTGACAAAGGCAAACCCACCAAAGAGGTATGGTATTACGAACACCGAATGCCCGAAGATTACAAAGCATACAGCAAAACAAGACCAATTCAAGTAAAGGAATTTGACCCTATAAAAAAATGGTGGAACAAACGCAAAGAAAGTGATGTAGCTTGGAAAGTAAACGTCAAAACCATTATAGAAAGAGGTTATGATTTGGATATCAAAAACCCGACTAAGCCCGAAGAAGAAATGGAATATAACAGTGCCGAATTAATGGAAATGCTTCATGCCTCGTTTGAGAAAAGTCAAACATTATTGAATCAGTTGAAGCAGGCAGTAAAATGAATTTGAAGCAAAAAATATCGATACGTTTTTTTAACGACCAAGAAGTGCGTGCTGTTTGGGATGAACAAAATTCTAAATGGTGGTTTTCTGTATTGGATATTGTGGGTGTGCTAAACGAAGAACCTGATTACACAAAAGTTCGAAACTATTGGAAATATCTAAAAGCCAAATTAAAAAAAGAAAACAATCAGTTGGTTAGTGCCACTACCCAACTGAAGTTGGTTGCAGCTGATGGCAAAAAGTACAATACCGATATGTTGGATAGCGATGGCGTAACGGTACTGGCTAAAAACTTTCCCAACAATAGGGCAAGCATTTTTTTAGATTGGTTTCTCTACTGCGATACCAGCATAGATGGGCAAAGCAAGAAAAAAGCGTACACCTTGTTTGAAAGCCATTTGATAAACGAATTTGAAATAGGTACCACTAAAGGCTTACAGCAAATACACGCATATTTGTTTGGTGGTTTGTATGATTTTGCCGGACAAATTAGAGTGAAAAGCATTTCAAAAGGTGGGTATCCGTTTGTATATGCACAGCATTTAAAAAACACTTTAGAAAAAATAGATACCTTGCCACAAACCACCTTGAACGAAATTATTTTAAAATATACCGAAATGAACAAGGCGCACCCATTTATGGAAGGTAATGGCAGAAGTACAAGAATATGGCTGGATATGATGCTTAAAAAAGAACTTAAAAAATGTGTGGACTGGAGCAAAATAAAAAAAGAACAGTACATGAATGCCATGATTATTAGTACAGTTGATTACACAGTAGCGCTACAATTGATAACAAACGCATTAACCACTAAAATTAACGACCGAGAAATGTATATGAAAGGCATTGATTACTCTTATTACTATGAAGAAAATAATTAAAACAGACGGTGGAATGAGTTGGAAGAAAGTGAAATTGTCAGAACTATTAGAACAGTTAAAAATAATTGTTCAAATTGACAATAATAAAGAATATAAACTTGTAACCGTTTCAAGTAAAGGCACTATCAGACAAAGAGAAATTGTGAATGGTTTAGAAATAAAAGGAGAAAAGGCATTTGAAGCAAAAAGAGGAAAGTTTATCTATTCAAGATTATCTGTTCATAATGGAGCTTATGGTATAGTGCCACCTGAATTAGATGGCGCTTTGCTGACTTCTGAAATGCCAATATTTGAAATTAGTGATAAAATATTACCTGAGTTTTTAATTTATAGTTTACAACTTCCAACTTTTAAATTTCAACTGGAGCAATTAACAAAAGGTGTTGGAAGAACCAGAGTGAAAGAGGCTAATTTTCTTAGTTTAATAATTGACCTGCCAAATATTTCAGACCAAGAGAATATTACTAAATCTCTCATAAAGACAGAGCAACATGGTGAGTTGATTTCCACCGAACTCACCCACCAACTCACTTTAGTAAAAAAACTTCGCCAGCAAATCTTGCAAGATGCGGTGCAAGGCAAACTTTTGGCTAAAGCCAATGATGGAATTGAATTTATATGTCCTCCTGATAAATCAGGAAGCAATTCAAAATCAGGAGGCAATTCATTGAATTGGAATGCGGCTTTAGCCCATTCCATAAATAATAAAAATACAATTGGCTTTAGCCAAATAGAAACAGGGCAGCAGCTTTTAGAGAAAATAAAAGCAGAAAAAGCAAAACTTATTGCCGAGAAGAAACTCAAAAAAGAAAAAGAACTCCCACCCATCCAACCCGAAGACCTGTCTGCCAACAAGGCAGGAATGCCATTTGAAATTCCTGAAAATTGGGTGTGGTGTAGGTTTGGCGAAATAATTCAAATGACCAGAGGAAAGTTTTCAATTCGACCAAGAAATGACCCAAGCTATTTTGGTGGCGAGTATCCATTTATCCAAATAGGAAGTTTAGATGAAAAAGGCTCCATAATAAATGAAGCAAAACAGGCACTTAATGAAAAGGGAATAAAGGTTTCAAAGAAGTTTCCAAAGAACACAATTGCAATAGCAATAGTGGGTGGAACAATTGGAAACCTTGGTGTATTAGGAAGAGAAATGTATTTTACTGATAGTATAATTGGAATTTTGCCTAACCAATTTTATAATCAAGATTATATCCTCAATTATCTTAGATACAAACAACCCGAAATAAAATCAGAAGCATATCAAATGGCGGGGCAACCGAATATTAAGATACCAACATTAGAAAACTTACTATTCCCAATGCCACCATTAGCAGAACAAGAAAGAATCGTTCAAAAATTAGATGAACTCATGCAGTATTGCAATGAGTTGGAAGCAAACATCAAACAAAGCCAAGTACAAAATTCAACACTACTGCAACAGGTTTTGAGAGAAGCATTGCGCCAGCCTATCGGAAAGACAGGAAAAGAAAAAGTAGAAGCGTAAATACATTAAAAAAAATAGCCACCACAATGTGCAAACACAATTATAATAGAGCTTGCAAAGCAAACTAAAAAGTAAAATTATTTTTAATCCCGTAAGCTTTCGAGACCAACACTTCAAATAAAAATAAAACACCCAACACACAAGCCAGACAAAAAAAGCACTCTACAAATGACCCAAACAAACGATATAAAAAATGCTTGTAACCCACGACATAAAAGAACGCTAGCGTATAACAGCATCCACAAGAAATTGGCGGTTCAGTGCTTCGCATCAACATTTGTTGTGAAAGTCGCCAACTTCTTGTAGTGGCCGACCGTTATTGGGCATTGTAAAAGATAACCTCATTAACAATCATCAAAAAATCTGAAAATTGACCAACAAAGTTTAAAAATTTATCAAATTAATGAATACAGACCAATTCCTTATTAGAAAAGCAGTAAGTAATGACTTAAGCGAAATTGTTGACTTGTATATTCTTGTTAGTAAAACTATTGGAGGACTTGCAAGAACTGAAAATGAAATTACAAACGATTATGTAAAAGAATTTATGGAGAAGTCATTACAAAATGGTGTTCAGTTTGTAATCGTGGATAATTTTAACAACGAAAAAATTATAGCAGAAATTCATTGTTATAAATTACAACCGAGCGTATTTGGACACATTTTAAGTGAACTTACTATTGCAGTGAACACTGAATATCAAGGAAAAGGTTTGGGTAAAAAACTTTTTGAAACAGTTCTTAATTATATAACGGAAAACAGAAATGATATTTTTAGGGTTGAATTAATTGCTAGAGAATCAAATACAAAAGCACTAAAACTATATGAAAGTATTGGGTTTAAAGTAGAAGGCAGATTTATAAATAGAATAAAGAATAGTGAAAATAATTTTGAAGCGGATATACCAATGGCTTGGTTTAACCCTAAATTCAAACAATAACTAAATAAACAACGAACCACTTGCAAATTGCAGTTGTTGGTGTAATAACAGTAAATACAAATAAAACATTGGTATCAAAGATGAAAATTTATGGCAAAAAAATTAAATCAGTATTTGATAACATTATGTTAGATGAAACAATCGTTTCGCCTCTGTCAAGTGTTATCACCTGCTAACTAAATAATGCCACGCAACAGTAAGTATATTTATTTTCATTTATTCTCATTTTTATTTTTGCACATCAAAATACCTTATTTTATTGCTATTTTGAAGAATGAAATATTTTTATTTTTTTTCATGTATGATTGCCTAACAAAGGTGATTAGTATTTCAGGTATAAAGAAATGAAAAATTTTAATAATCAAATACAGATTATTGGACAAAAAAAAGCTACACCATAATGATGTAGCCCAGTGGGAATCGATACGTACTACGCTTAATCTAACGTAATATCTTTTATTGCATTTGGACGAATTTCTATTTTAGTTGGATCTGTTGAATTATTATAAATCATGTAGTTGGAAAAATTTGATTCATCAGAAGAAATAGTTCCATCTAAATCCAGGCCATAGCGTTTGTACGCAGGCTCTCGCTCCAATTCATATAAACTAATTTGATGTTTTTCCATATCTAACGTGATTCGTTTTTTTATCAAATCGCGTTCTAAATCCTGTTTGTCTTCAATTTCAATATTCGAGTGATTGTCTTCTCTTTCAAACAGCGTAAATTGCTTGTCAGTTGCAGAGCTTGATTTCGCCGCTTCATCCATTTCATTTACAAATTGATTACGTGGTTTATCCACTAATTGTATATCAAATTGAGGTGAATTTAAGTTGATTTCAAATTCCACTTCATTTTCTTTCGTCTCTGTTTCAATCTCTTCTAATGATGGAATAGAAAGATCATCCGAATCTACGTTTGTTTCATCTGTTTTTTCATTTATGAAAGAGGTATAGTTAGATTGAGAACACTCAATAACACCGATAGTTTCTTTTAGGTCGGATGGTGTAACTTCTGTTGTTGGCTCAATTTTTTTTTCAATTGGTGCCGCTTCTACTTCTTTTTGAAGTGTATAAACAACTTTTTCTTCTTTTAATTTCTGAACTTGTTTTCTTTCTTTACTGCTTTCTCCACTTTGAAATCCAGTTGCTACAAGGGTAATGGCAATTTCATCATCTAATGAATCATCTTTACAAACACCCCAAATAATTTCGCAATCGGTTTGTGTTTGTTCTTGGATAGATTCTGTAATTAAATCTAATTCACGCATCTTAATGCCATTGCCATACGTGATATATAACACGACACCTTTTGCTCCAAAAATATCGGCATCTTCTAATAATGGAGAATTCATCGCTTCATGAATGGCTGTTTGTGCGCGATTTTCGCCACTACCTTTTCCAATACCAATAATGGCGACACCACTATTAGACATCACGCGTTTTACATCGTTAAAATCTACGTTTATTTTGCCTGGTTTCGTAATGATTTCTGTAATACCTTTAGCCGCTGTAGTTAATATATCATCTGCTTTAGAGAATGCTTCGTCGATGTCTAAATCCGGAAAGATATCGTAGAGTTTATTGTTAGACACAACAATTAAAGCATCTACATTTTCTTTCATATTTTGGATACCTCGTTCTGCTTTATCGCGTTTCGGTTTTCCTTCGTTGGTAAAAGGAATGGTGACAATGCCAACAGTAAGAATGCCTAATTCTTTAGCAATTTTAGAAACGATAGGAGCGCCGCCTGTTCCAGTTCCGCCACCCATGCCGGCCGTTACAAATACCATTTTAGTATTATTGGAAAGGTACATGCGTATCTCTTCTTCTGCTTCTAAGGCGGCTCGTCTTCCTTCTTCTGGATCGGCACCAGCACCTAACCCTTCTAGAAGATTGGTACCCATTTGGATTTTTGTGGGAACTGGACTTTTTAATAAATCCTGTTTGTCGGTATTGCAAACGCCAAAGTTTACCCCCGGAATTCCTTGCTCATACATATAATTTACCGCATTGCAGCCACCGCCACCAACACCTAAAACTTTAATGATAGAGCTATTTTCTGTGAACATTTCAAATTCCATTTGATTATTTTTTATGGTTATTATTTATTTTCGAAATCTTCTAAATCTGAACGCATCCAATTGTTGAGTTTTTTACCCCAAGCGGCAATTAAGGATGGTTCTTTAGTTGGTTCAAATATTGGTTTCTTAATTTCGTCCATCTGCACTTCAACCACTTCTTCCTCTTTTGGTTCTTCAGAGATATTGCCAATCGTATCAGTAAGTACAGGTGTACTTGTTTTTTCTTCTTCGATTTTAATTTCAGTCGTTTTTTGTTTTGATACAGTTGTTTGTTTGGTTTCAGCTAGGAACAATGCTTCTTCATCTTTTAACTTAAATGCACGTATCAATAAACCAATTCCGGTTGCATAAATTGGACTATCAATATCAGTAGATTTATGAGCAGCTAAATGTTCTTTCGGTAATCCAATGCGTGCCCGTAATCCAGTTTCTAATTCGGTTAATTGGGTAAGGTGTTTTAGTTGTGAGCCACCACCAGTTAATACAATGCCACCGATTAATTTTTTATGGAACCTTGATAAATTGATTTGATAGTTAACGTGTGCTAATATTTCTTTCATACGAGCAGAAATTACTTTAGACACAGAAAGTAAGTTTACTTCATTTTTCCCAATAGAACGGCTGCCTTCGCCTTGCATGGATACATGTTTGTTTCTCAAGTCATCAGTAGGAATGGCACTGCCATATCTTATTTTTAATAATTCTGCTTGTTCTTTTAATATTTTAAAATCACGTAAATCTTCCGTTACAATGTTTCCACCAAAAGGAATTACCGCAGTGTGTCGGATAATATGGTTTTCAAAAATGGCAATGTCAGTTGTTCCAGCACCGATATCTACTAGGCAAACGCCTCCTTCTAATTCATGTTGGCTAAGTACGGCATCTGCAGAGGCTAATGGCTCTAACTCAATGCTGGCTACTTCTAATCCGGCCACTTCAATGCAACGCTTAATATTTTTGATGGCTGTTTCTGCACCTGTGATGATATGGAAATTTCCTTCAAGACGAATGCCCATCATGCCGACCGGTTCGCTATAAATTCCGGGTTCATTGTCCACAATATATTCTTGAGGTAAAACGTGTAAAATTTTATCGCCTGGAGGCAATGCCAATTTATACATTTCATCTTTTAATTTTTTGATGTCTTCATAGCTAATCCAATCATCGTTGTTATTACGTGTTAGAATACCACGATGTTGAATGCTTTTGATGTGTTGTCCAGCAATACCAACATGTACTTTTTGGAATTTTATTCCAGACTGACGTTCTGCGGCCATCACTGCCTTTTTGATAGCATCTACCGTTTTGGCTATATTGTTAACCACACCTCTTTGAACGCCAAATGATGGACAATTGCCAATTCCAAGAATTTCAATCTTGTTAAATTGGTTTCTTCTGCCCACTAATGCAGCGATTTTAGAAGTGCCTATGTCGATAGCACATACTATGTTTTCTGTTGGATTTTCTAGTGCTTTTTCCATGGCAGTTTTTGTTACTTTATCAAATTGCATATTTCATATTTTTATTTTAAACAAACGACTTGATTTTTATACATTATGTTTATAACCTTATAATAATTCCAGCCTACTTTCTTCAATACATCGAAATAAAAAACTTCTAATTGCTTGAGTTTTATATCTACGTTTTTATCATCACCAATAAGAATGCTAGCGTTTCCAAATCGAGGGATTAGTTCAATTTGCATTTTATCATTGATGTAATATTGACCAATGAGTGCGCTCCATAGTTTATTTTTTTGTACCGTTTGAATGATGTTAAATACTTGATGTAGTTTTTGATCTTTAATTTTTTGTCGTGTGGTATCTATTCGTTCAATTATTTTCCCACTTACGATTGGAACATTTGCAGTGAAATGATTGGAAGGTAGAAATTTAATTTTGTTTTGATCAACATAGTAAGAACTGCCTTGCAAGTTGTACACTCTTAGCACAGGAATGCGTTGTTCAATTTTTATATTTAAATTTCCCTTGTTATCTGTGAAAGCATTTGCTGTTCGAACTTGTGGGATAATTGAAATTGCTTTTTCAATTTTTCCTAAATCTCTTCCACTTAGTTTTTTTTGGTAAACATCGTATCGATTATTGAGAACGGTTAAAACTTGTTCTTTGTTAACAAAGAAATTTCCTTTCCAATCATCAATTTCTATGTTTATTTTTTGTACTCTATTTTCATTTCTATTTTGAAATGCCATCACTATTAAAGCAATAAATACAAGTATTCCCAGTAATATGGAAAAACGAAGTAGTATATTTTTAATAGTTTTATTCATGAATCATTTTTTTGTTTCTAAATATGTTTTAAGTTCATTTATTTTAGTATCAATGTCGCCGGCACCAACGGTTAATACCACTTCAATGTCATTTTGACTTTTGATAAATGAAATAAATTCATCTTTTGTGCTTAGGTGCTTATCGTCAATGCTTACTTTGTCAAAAATGATTCTACTGCTTACTCCTTCAATTGGTTTTTCACGTGCAGGATAAATATCTAACAAGATTAATTTGTCAGCTTTGGATAACGAAAGGGCGAATTCATCACATAAATCATTCGTTCGAGAGAAAAGATGTGGTTGAAAGATAACTGTTATTTTTTTAGATGGATACAATTCTTTTGTTGCGGAAATGGTGGCATCTAATTCACGTGGATGGTGCGCATAATCATCGATATATATAACGTTTTCATTGCGTACATGTGTTTCAAATCTTCGTTTTACGCCTTTGAAAGAGGCAATAGCACATCGAATGTCTTCTGCTGAAATGCCAATGTTTAAAGCAATTGCAATGGCACCGATTGCGTTCTCGATATTGTGTTTTCCACCATAGTAAGAGATTACATTTTCTATAATTCCATTAGGGTGTACAACATCAAATGTATATGTGCCATCACAGATACTCAAGTTTTTAGCGTAATAATCGGCTTGGCTATTATCCAAACTATACCTGTAATTTTGAACATGCTTATTCAAAATTTTATCGGCAACGTGTATATGTGTAATTAATTTTCCATCCGAATGAACGTTCTTGCAAAATTGATGGAATGAATCTTCAATGGCTTCTAAATTTCCATAGATATCCAAATGATCTGTATCTACGGAAGTGATGAGTGCGATGTTGGGTTTTAAATTTAAGAAGGAACGATCAAATTCATCGGCTTCAGCAACGGCATATTCATTTCCATCTATAAAATTAGAGTTAAAGTTGACACAGATTCCGCCTAAAAATGCGGCGACACTTTTGTTGGCAGTTTTTAAAATATGTGCGGCAATAGAGGATGTGGAGGTTTTGCCATGCGAACCACCAATAGAAATATTAAACATAGAATTTGCTGCTAAGCCCAATATTTGCGCACGTTTCAGAATGGTAAATTTATTTTGAATATACCAATTGTATTGTAAATGATTCGTAGGTATGGCTGGCGTATAGATAATGAGTTCCGCTTCTTTATCCAACGTTTCTACCTTGTCTTCAAAGGTGATGTGAATGCCTTCTTTTTCTAATTCACGGGTTAAAGTAGTACTTGTTTTATCATAACCAGTTACTGTTTTTCCATGTAAATTAAAATAACGTGCCAATGCACTCATGCCTATTCCGCCGATGCCCAAAAAATAAATTCGCTGTATGTTTTTTAAATCTATCATCGATTATGAAAAATATTTTCAGTGATTAATGTCTTGTAAAATGGCAGTAACGATTTCGGTTGCTGCATTTGATTTTGCTAATGTTTTAATGTTGTTTGCTAATTCAATTAATTTGGTTTCATCTTGTAATAGATTTAGAATAGTTGTATCAATTGTATCTTTTGCTTCAACATCCTTTATTAAAATAGCAGCATTTTTAGTTACTAATGCCATAGCATTTTTAGTTTGATGGTCTTCCGATACATTAGGTGATGGGATTAAAATAGAAGGCTTCCCAATGATACACAATTCAGAAATAGACAATGCACCGGCACGAGACACAACAATGTCAGCAGCAGCATACGCCATATTCATTTCTCGAATAAATTGCTGTATTTTTATAGAAGATAAGTCTATGTTTTTTGTGCGCTCGATAATTCCATCATAATACACTTTACCGGTTTGCCAGATGATTTGCAAATTATTTTGTTGAAACTGTAGTAGATTTTTTTCTATTGATTCATTAATTGTTTTAGCACCTAAACTTCCACCAATTATTAATATAGTTTTTTTGTCTGTACTTAGTTGAAAGAAGTTACATGCTTCTTTTTTATTGGGCAAGGTGGTTGTAATATCTTTTCGAACAGGATTGCCTGTTTGAATAATTTTATTGGGATTAAAGAATTGATGTAAATTATCGTACGCCACAAAAATTTTGGAGGCAAATTTGGCAAGTATTTTATTGGTAATTCCTGGATATGAATTTTGTTCTTGGATATAGATTTTTTTGCCTAACAACCTGCCCATAAATAATACGGGTCCACTGGCATAGCCACCCACACCGATGCAGGCATCTGGTTTAAAATGGATCACCACTCTAAATGCTTGAATTAAACTCATTAAAAGTTTAAACGGAAATTTTAAATTTTTTAATGTAAAACTGCGTTGTAATCCAACTACTTCTAATCCAACAATTTTATAACCAGCTTGTGGTACTTTTTCCATTTCCATTCTTCCAGCGGCACCTACAAACAATAGTTCAGTATCTGGTTGTTGTTGTTTTAAAGCATCTGCAATAGCTACAGCCGGAAAGATATGTCCTCCAGTTCCACCACCTGCAATGAGATAGCGTTTTTTGTGTTTTGTGATATGTATTTTACTTTCTGTCACCTTTTATTTTTATTTATCATCCATGAATTTCATCTACCACTTTTTTCTTTTCTTTTTTGGATGAAGTGGGTGTATTTATTTCTTTTTCCTCCACAGAACGACTGATACTTAAAATAATTCCAAATGCAATGGAGTTAAACCAGATACTTGTGCCACCCCAACTTATAAGAGGTAGTGTGATGCCTGTGTTAGGTAGAATGTGCACATTTACACACATGTGAATGATAGATTGAAGTACGATGCTGATGCCTAAGCCTACTGCCATTAATGCGCCAAAAGCACGAGACGATTTTTTCACTAATAAAATGATGCGCCATAGTAAATAGAGATAGACAAAGAGTACGATTGCTCCTCCAATTAATCCATATTCTTCAATTAGTGTTGAGTAAATAAAATCGGAAAAGGCATCGGGCAAGAAATTACATTGTGTACTTTTTCCGGGTGCAAGTCTGAATATGCCACCTTTGGCAATAGCAATATAAGCTTGTTTTTGTTGATAGAAATCATCGGCTTCTTCATTTGGATGTATCCAACTTTCAATACGACTTACCCATTCGTCAGCTCGACCATGATCTTCAACGAAATACCATAAATAGGCAAATACTAAACTTGCCACTATCATTCCGCCAACTCCAATAGAAAGTATGAATTTAGTACTCACACGACCAATAAATAAAATGACAATACAGGTTGCGAAAACGATTCCTGCAGAAGAAAAATTTTCCAACATAATTAAGCTACAAATAGTAAATATGGGCAACATTAGGTGCAGTATAACTTCTTTCATGTCTTTAATCACACCTTGTTTTTTAGAAAGTGTTCTTGAAGTGTACATGATTAATGCTAGCTTTGCAAAATCGGAAGATTGGAAGGTAAGCCCAATAACAGGAATTCGTACCCAACGACTTGCTTCATTAATCGTAACACCAAAAAATTTTGTATAGATTAATAATGGAATGGAAATAATAATCATCATTTGTGCTACACGAGAAAAATATCGATAATCAATTTGATGTACTAAATACATGATGATTAATCCTGCTATTAAGATAATGCCATGACGTAATAAATAATATTCGGTATTTCCTTCTGTTTCTTTATAGGCTAATGAACGTGTGGAACTATACACTAACACAATAGAAATGGAACTTAAAATGGCGATGATAATCCAAATGTGTTTATCTCCTTTAATGTTATCTATAATTTTTCGTATCATGTTAGCTGCTTGGTGAATATTATAAATTCATTACATTGCGTTTGAATTGCTTGCCTCTATCTTCATAGTTTTCAAATAAATCGAAACTGGCACAACAAGGGGACAATAATACTACATCACCTTTCTCACTGATGTTGTATGCCATTTGTACAGCTTGTTCCATGCTTTGCGTATCTACGATGTAGCCGACTTCGGATGAAAATGCTTCATGTAATTTTTCATTGTCTTTACCTAAGCAAATGATGGCTTTCACTCGTTTGTTGACTAAGTCTTTGATTAAGGTGTAATCGTTTCCTTTGTCCACGCCACCTAAAATAAGTACGGTTGGTTTAGTCATTGATTCTAATGCATACCAAGTAGAGTTTACATTGGTTGCTTTTGAATCATTAATAAAATCAACGCTTTTAATGGTAGCAACAAATTCTAAGCGATGTTCTAAGTTTTTAAAATCTTCTAAACTTTCTCTTATTTTTTCGTTGCGCACGCCAACTAGTTTGGCAGAAATGGCAGCAGCCATAGAGTTGTAGGAATTGTGAATTCCTGGAATGGATAATTCGCTGATTGGCATAATGAAATTGGTTTTATTGAGTTGGATAATAATTTCTTGATTGGATACATACGCACCTTCTTTCACTTCTTTATAATAAGAAAATGGAATTTTAGATACCTTTGGATTGGCTTTGTGGAGATATTGAATGCTTACTTCATCATCTGCACAATAAATAAAATAATCTTGTTCCGTTTGATTTTTAGAGATGCTGAATTTGGATTGGATATAATTCTCAAATTGATAATTATATCTGTCTAAATGGTCTTCTGTGATATTGCATAGAATGGCAATATGTGGTTTGAATGTAATACAGTTATCGAGCTGAAAACTACTTAATTCTAACACAAAATATTCTTTATCGCCCGTTGCTACTTGTCGGGCAAATGATGTGCCGATATTTCCACCAAGACCAACATTTAATCCTGCTTTTTCTAAGATATGATAGGTTAAGGAAGTAGTGGTTGTTTTTCCATTAGTACCGGTGATGGCAATAATTTTTGCTTTAGAAAATTGATAAGCAAATTCGATTTCAGAAATAATTGGGATATTTTTTTCCTTTATTTTTTGGACAATGGGAACTTTGTCGGCAATGCCTGGGCTTTTAATAATAGTCGATGCTGAAAGTATTTTTTCTTCGGTATGTTGTCCTTCTTCGAATGGAATTTCTAACGCCGTCAATTCATTTTTGTAGGCTTGATTTATTGTTCCAAAATCAGAAACAAACACATCCATTCCTTGCTTATGTGCAAGTATGGCGGCACCTACGCCACTTTCACCACTTCCTAATATGACTATTTTTGGTGTCAAGGCTTATCTTATTTTTAAGGTTATAAATGTGATTACAGCTAATAGAATACTGATAATCCAAAAACGTAAAACGATTTTAGCTTCGTGGTATCCTGATTTTTGATAATGGTGATGTAATGGTGACATTTTAAATATGCGCCTTCCTTCACCGAATCGTTTTTTGGTGTATTTAAAATAGGCAACTTGCAACGTGACGGATAATGTTTCTGCGAAAAATATTCCGCATAAAACAGGAATCAATAATTCTTTACGAACGATGATGGCAATAGTAGCGATTACGCCACCTAACATTAAGCTGCCGGTGTCGCCCATAAATACATTTGCCGGAAATGAATTATACCAAAGAAATCCAATGGTTGCTCCAATAAGTGCAGCACAAACTATAACCACTTCGCCGGTGTCAGGAATGTATAATACATTGAGGTAGTCAGCAAATTTTATATTACCGGAAACGTATGCAAAAATTGCCAATGTGATGAGTACAATCACAGATACACCTGCTGCTAAGCCATCAATTCCATCTGTAAGATTAGAGGCATTCGATACTGCAGTGATTATAAAAATTACAAATGGAATAAAAATTATCCATCCCCATTTTTGATAGTCATCAGTGAATGGTTTTAGTAGATAAGCATAATCTAAAAGATTATCTTTTAGAAAAGGAACATTTGTTTTTAAGGAACGCGTTTCATGTGAATAGAATTGATCGCCTTTTACTTCACCTTTCCCTAAATAAATTGCTTTGGTAACAGAATATTCTTTTATAGGATTACTCCAATCTATTTTATTATTTTCATTTATTTTATAAACGAAAACAGTATTGTAATCTCGAACTTTTACGGATGGATGAAAATATAAAACACTGCCTACAATTAATCCTAATACAATTTGCGCTAATATTTTAAATTTTCCACGTAAGCCTTCTTTATCCTTTTTAAATACTTTGATGTAATCATCTAAAAATCCGATGGCACCCATCCAGATAGTTGAAATCAATAATAGAATTACATACACATTATCTAATCTTGCAAATAAAAGTGTTGGAATAACAATTGCTGCAATAATAATGACACCACCCATAGTAGGCGTTCCTTTTTTTTCAGATTGACCACTTAATCCTAAATCACGAACAGATTCTCCTATTTGCATTTTGTGTAGCCAACGAATCACACGTCTTCCAATGAGCATCGAAATAATGAGTGATATAATGATTGCCATGGATGCACGAAAGGAAATATATTGGAATAATCCGGATCCGCTTAATCCGAAGTTTTCCTGTAGATATTTGAATAAATAGTATAGCATAATGGTTGGTTAATTCGTGATGTATTATTTCTATTTATTTAATTCTAAAAATGTTTGCATTAATATTTTCTTATCGTCAAAGTCGTATTTAATCCCATTTATTTCTTGATATTTTTCATGTCCTTTTCCTGCTAAAAGAATGATATCTTTTTTATTGGCAAGATTGCATGCTACACGTATGGCTTCTTTTCTATCTGTGATGGACATGACTTTATTGTAATTATGTGGCGGTACACCAGCTTTCATTTCTTGAATGATATCTTCTGCTTTCTCGTTTCGCGGATTATCGGATGTGAGAATCACTTTGTTGGAAAGTTCGCTAGCAATAAGTGCCATATCAGGACGCTTGGTTTTGTCTCTATTGCCACCGCATCCTACAATGGTTATTACTTGTTCATTGTGCGATCGAATTTCATTAATGGTGTCTAATACATTTTTAAGTGCATCAGGTGTATGTGCATAATCCACTATGCCAATTGTGTTATTGGCTGAAGTGAAAACATCAAACCTTCCTTCGGCACCTTTTAAGGTAGAAATTGCACTTAATGCTTCTTCATTGTCCATGCCTAATAATAGGCAAGTAGCATAAATAGCTAATAAATTATATGCATTGAAACGACCAATTATTTGTAAGTGTACTTCGACCTCTTTATTTTGAATGACTAAACCATTAAATGTATTTTCTAAAATTTTAAATCTGAAATCGGCTAAAGACTTAATGGCGAATGTATATTTTTTAGCAATGGTATTTTGTAACATCACTTCACCACGTTTGTCATCAATATTGGTTAAAGCAAATGCAGTTTCCGGAAGTTGATCGAAAAATTTCTTTTTCGCATAAATATATTCTTGAAATGTTTTATGATAATCTAAGTGGTCATGTGTGATGTTCATAAATACAGCACCTGAAAATTCTAAACCAGCAATTCTGTCTTGGTCGGCAGCATGCGAGCTGACTTCCATAAATGCATATTCACATTTTTCTTGTACCATTTTATCTAACAATGCATTAATGGCTATTGGATCTGGCGTAGTATGTGTGGATGGAATTTCTTGATTATCTATTTTATTTACAATAGTAGAAATTAAGCCTGTTTTTATATTTTTTTGAATATAGATTTGGTGTAATAAAGTGACAACCGATGTTTTTCCGTTGGTACCAGTGATGCCTACTAATTTTATTTTTTTTGAAGGATTTTGAAAAAAGTTACACGCCATTAATGCACATGTTTTTCTAGCATCTTTTACATGAATATAAACGATGTCAGTTTTAATTTCAGAAGGAAGTGTTTCACATACAATTACTCTGGCACCTAATTTAATTACATTATCAATGAATGCATGTCCATCAACAGTAGTGCCTTTAATAGCAAAAAAGACATCACCATTACTTACTTTTCTTGAATCTAATTTTAGTTCATGAATAGAAATAGAAGTGTCGCCCATTATGGAAATGGTTTCTATCTTTGCTACTATTTCTTGTACTGTTTTCATTAATGTTTTTCTATAGTTTTTTTAGTTTAATAATAATTGTATCCAACTGCCTTTTACGATTGGAGTTCCGACTGTTTGCGATTGTGCGGTGATTTTACCTTTACCTGAAAAAGAAACTTTTAATCCATTATTTTCTAAAATGCAAATGGCATCGTCTATAGACATTCCTTTCACATTAGGAATGGTTTTAGCGTTGAGTATATTTAATTTGGTAATTGATTTTTTATTTGAACTATCATTTCTTAATAATGCATATTCCCAATCTTCTTGGAAGTCAAATTTTAATTTGAAACGTTGCATTAATTCATTTACATGGTTAGATGAACTGATTATGCTTGGAAAAGGATGATTGAGCAAAAATGAATCTTTGTTAATTGCTGTATTTGATTTGATGTTGGACGTAATTATTTTATCTGCCATGGTTCGGAAAATTGGAGCAGAAACAGCACCACCTGTTGTGAACAAACCTTGTGGCCCACCAACTACCACAATGCAAGAATACAAAGGTTGTTCAGCTGGAAAGAAACCAACGAATGTAGATAGATTTTTATTGGTGTATCCTTTGTTGGCATCGCTCATTTTGGCGGTACCTGTTTTTCCGGCAATTCTATAATAAGGCGATTTGATTTTTCTGCCGGTTCCATTTTCATCTTCAATAACTCGTAATAAAATTTCTTTTGCCATTTGTGCAGCATTTTCGCTGCATATTTTTTGTTCAGTTGCTTTTGATGAATAATCGCGAATGATAGTTCCATTGTCTTCCACTCGTTGTACTAAATATGGTTTCACGCGAATGCCATTGTTGGCAATGGCATTGTAAAAAGTAAGAATTTGAAGTGGTGTAAATTTTACTTCGTATCCATGTGCCATCCACGGAATAGACATGGCGCTCCATTTTTCTGGTTTACTGATGTATGGTTTTCGTTCTCCTAATAAATCGATTTTTGTGAAAGATGTTAATCCAAATTGGCTAAACTTATTATAAAGTTTTTGTTTGTTGTTGCTATAAAATTTTGTCAACCATTTTGCAATTGCCACATTTGATGAAATGGCTAATGCTTTGCCAGGTGTTAAAAAGGTGTATTGAGTATTATGTCCATCGTCTGTTAAATTATTGCCGGCAAAAACAGCACTTGCATGGTTGGTGTTAATTGAATCTTTGGTTGTAATAAAACCATCATCAAACAAAGCTAAATAACCAGCAGTTTTAAAAACGGAACCAGGTTCATTGGAAATACCTATGGCATAATTGAAATCTTCAGCAAAGCTTCCGGATTTAGTTTTTCCTAAATTGGCGATTGCTTTTATTGCGCCAGTTTTTACTTCCATTAATACAGCGCAACCAAATTCAGCTTGATATTCCGTCATGGATTGTAACAGCGTAGATTCAGTGATGTCTTGCAATCCTAAGTCAATAGTTGTAATAATATCATAGCCATTTTTTGGATCAACTTGATTGTTTGATTTTACCGGAATCCATTCACCACCTGCAATTTTTTGTTTTAGAATTTGTCCTTCAGTTCCTTTTAATAAAGAATCCATCGCTTCTTCCAGTCCAATGTCTTTTGCATTTTCACGAATTAAGCCAATGGTTCTTTGAGCTAAATATCCATAAGGATTTTTTCGTTCTTGATGCATTTCCACAATTAAACCACCTTTAAATTTTCCTTCTCTAAATAATGGCCATTGTTTTATTTCTTTTAATAAAACATAATCAGCATTAGCACATAATGGAAAATAACGTTTCTGTTTACTTCGCGCTTGTATTAATTGTTTTCTATAAGCACTTGCTGTATTTTTTCCAAATTTATTTGCCATATAAAATGCCAATGAATCTACGTTTCGACGAAAAATTTCGTTGGTCATTGCTTTGGAGCCAAAGTCGATATGTAATTCAAAATATGGAACAGATGTTGCAAGAAGCTTATCATCCGCAGAATAAATATTTCCACGTTCGGCTTTAACGTCAAAATAGCTGTTGTTTAAACTGTCGGCCTTTGATTTCCAACGACCATTATCTACTGTTTGTATATGGTATATTTTGCCTATTACGGCGATACCGAAAAACACACAAATACCACCGATGAGGTAAATACGTAGTAATATGTTGGATTTAACGTTCAATTGTAGATAGTTGATTGTTTTATTTCTCTAGGATATTTTTTTTTACTTCAATTTTTTTTGGTGGTTCTTGCAAAGATTTAATTCCATACGGCTCCAATATTTTTTGCAATTCAGATTGTTTGCTTTTTAAATTCATTTCTGATTTTACACCAACATATTCCCATCGCAGCTCCTTGATGAGTTTTTGTTTGTTGATGATATTTCGGTTTAATCGAACGGCTAAATGCGTATTGAATACTTCTAAAACCGCGATGAACACAATCGCTAACACAAATAAGAAATTATGCATTACATGTGCATACGAAATAAATTCTTCGATACCAAGTACACGCAATACGCTTTCAATCATCCTTTGCATTTGGTTGGGAGATTTAAGTGTATTTGAAGAGTTGCTATTTTCTAATTCTTCTGTCATGTTTACTTGTTTCCAGTCATTTATATTTTTTCAGCTATTCTTAATTTGGCACTTCTTGCCCTTGAGTTTATTTTTAATTCTTGTGTGCTTGCTTCTATTGGTTTTTTAGTAATTGCTTTTAAATGATGTTCAAAATTTCCATAAATATCTTTATGTGGTTCCCCTTCAAAAACACCATTTTTTATAAAGTTTTTTGTCAATCTATCTTCTAGTGAATGGTAGGACATAATCACGAGTCTTCCGCTTGTTTCTAATACTTCTTCACTTTGTTGTAAGAAATCTTTTATTGCATTTAATTCATCATTTACTTCAATACGAATAGCTTGAAATACTTGAGATAAATATTTTACTTCAATTCCTTTAGCTACTGTTTTGCATACATCTACCAAGTCTTTGGTGGTTTCAATAGGTTTTAGTTGGCGATGTTCTACAATTTTGTGTGCTAGAGTTTTTGCGTTAATGACTTCTCCATAAAATCCAAGAATATGTTGCAATTGTTCTGCTGAATAGGTGTTCACAATTTCCTTTGCACTCATTCCTTCTTTTGCATTCATGCGCATATCTAATGGTGCATCAAAACGAGTGGCAAAACCTCTAGACGGCTCATCAATTTGGTGCGATGAGATTCCGAAATCGGCTAAAATGCCATTTACTTTTGTGATGTTGTACAATTTTAAAAATCGTTTAAGATGTCTGTAATTAGATTGAATTAAAGTAAATCGTTTGTCGTTCGGAATATTACGTTTCGCATCGTCATCCACATCAAATGCAAATAGTTTTCCATTTTCATGTAGGTTTTCCAATATTTTTTTGGAATGTCCGCCACCACCAAATGTTACATCTACATAAATTCCGTCAGGTTTTATTTGCAACCCTTCTATACATTCGTTCAGCATTACCGGAATATGATACATGTACTATTTTTCTTTTTTTACTAAGAACTATTTGTTATCACTTAACTTTGACCAAACATCATCTGCCATGTCTGCAAAATTTTCAGGTTCCACAATGGTTGCAGCGTATGTTTTGCTGTCCCAAATCTCTATCACATCGTGGAATGCAGTAATGACAATTTCATCTGTAATTCCAACATTTTCCATCAATCGTTTAGAGAGTAGAATTCTGTCGTTGCTGTCTGCTTCTACTTGAGTGGCTAATTGGTAAAATGCTCTAAGGAAGTTTCTTTCATCTGTTCTGAAATAGCTAAACTTATTCATTTCTTGTGTTACGCTATCCCATTGAGTTTTTGGAAATAGACGAAGACATTTTCCCATTCCTTTATTTAATACGAAATGTGTTTTTCCATTTTCCGGAAGTTGCTGCAAAAGATTAGTAGGCAAACGCAATCTGCCTTTGCTATCCACTTTTACTTCATAATTTCCGGTTAAGCCTACCATTTATTCGTTTAAGAATTTGAATAAACAAAAATAGGATAAAACTTACACAAATTCCCACTTTCAACCACTTTTTACCATTCACAAAGATGTTAATAAGTTGAAAAATGTGCATATCTGCTCTGTTTTTGTGCATTGAGTGTGAATTAAAAGTATAAGTTAATGATATTCAATGCTATTTTATACACATTGGATTTTGCACAAGAATTTATTTTTGTAGAAAAATTAACTGGAATTTCAATTTTTTTGAAAGCATGCATCGTTTAAAAAATTCTCAAATAGAGTGGTTTATATGGAACTTATTTTTATTTTTGATTGCATGCGACAACATTCTATTGTTTTATTAATGGAGAAGATGGAAACTCTTCACGGCAAAGAAATAAGCCAATTTTTAGCAACTCTAAAAAAACAACGCACAGAAAAATTATACAAGCTAATTACCTCAGCTAAAAACGAGGATCAGTTAGATAAATCATTGTTGTTTAAAAAATTATTCGGTAAATCGTATTCTGAAAAGAATGATTATTTATGGCGCAATGAAATTAGATTATTGAAGGAAGAATTGGAAAATTTTCTAATCCTGAAAGAACATGAATATATTTCGAAAAATAACGATGCCTATAATGATTGGCTATTGATGCATGCTTATGATAAATTAAAATTTACAGATGGCATGGATGAAAAACAGGAAACACTTTTGAATGAAAAAGATAATTACGCTTCTTATCCGTTTGTAATAGATGCCTGCTTGTTGCAGTTAAATAATTTGCATCACAAAGTTCCTGATATAATAAAACGCATGAATCATTATCCTGAACAGATTAAAGAAACTAAACAAGCATTAGATGATATGATTTCAGCGTATTGCGCCAAAATAAATTTACATAAAAACTACTACAATTGGATTTCATACAACCACAAATTAGAGGAACGAGAAATATTAATTTTGGAAGACTACCACCTCGTTTTGGAAAAAAATCCGATCAGCAATTTTTATAATAATTTTATGCAATCATTTACAACGTCTGATAATCCGAATTCATTTGATATACGAATAAAACACTTAAATAATGCTATTGAAATAATTGAACCATTATACAAAAAAAATAAATTATTACAGGAAGCCCGTTTTTTAGTTTTGATGGGTAAAGGCAGAGAACTTTCTGCTAATGGTTTTTTTTTAGAAGCACATGAAATACTCATTCAAATAAAACCTCATGCTGAACAAATAAACATTCACAACAAAACCGTTTTTTATGTAAATTATATTACTAATTTGGTCAAATGCAAATTTTATAAAGAAGCATTACATACATTAGAAAATGAATTTCCTGTAGAAAATTCGCTGTATAAAAACATGCTATTATACAGCAGGTTAATTTGTTACTTATATTTGCGTGACACCGAAAATTTGGCAAATTATATTTCTTATGATTTAGATGCTGCTCCTTTTCCGCAAAACTATGTGCTTAAAATGATTAAGTCAATCTACTTTTATTTGATTGATGATCATGAAACAGCACTTTCAATTATCAATAGCTTATTGTCGGCAAAATCTTCGTCTGATAATATGCAATATTATCAACCGATTTCATTAATTTATAAAAAACTTTATGTACTTGCATTGAAAAATAATTTGCAAAAGAAATGGTCAGCAAAAGATGTAAGAACGTTACAAGATGCTACGGATGAATTTGAAAAAAAGGCTTCGTCTGAATTTAAATTAGTATCTACTTATTTGTGGGTGAAAGATGAAATTGAACAGAAAATGAAACACCTAGATTAATTATATCGTATTAATTATCAGCTAGTTAAAAAGGCATCTTGTACTTAGATTCTCACAAACTGAAAAAACTTCATTTCGTTTCCTTTTTTATTTGATACAATTTTACATCAACAAAAAATGGATTATGAAACAACAAGTTCACACATGCAAAAATACTAAAACCAAATTAGCAAGTAAAAGATTCTATTTGTTCTTTAGTATCTCTATTATGACTTTGCTTTTTTCTTCTTGCAAGAAAGAAAATAAGTCGCCGGAAACTTGGCAATTTACAAAACTTGTAAACGCAACATTAGATAACAATGGCTACATGGTCAACATACAATTTTATCAAAAAAAAGGAAACCAATGGCGTATCGTTCGTATGTCACCAGATGATTACACTAAATTTAATTTTGTAGATGATAGTGTAATCACGCCAAATGCATTTGAATTGCCTGTTGATAATAAAAATGCTTTTATGACAAATGATGTTTTATTGTTTAATCCTGCGGACGACAAAGTGTATAACCAAGGAAATTTGCGTTGGTACTTGGGTGATCCAATTCAATTTAAAACATTTACTACGTTTGAAACTGAATTTCCAGATATGCCTGCTGCTTATAATAAAATAAGCAAGTTTAGTGCAGCTACATTTTCTTTGGAGCAAGCATACGACAATAATTCAAAAACAAGCACTTATATTTTTTATGATTTCCCGAATCAGAAATATGTGTATTATGGCACAAGAAGTGGAAGTGATTTAATTATTGAAAATACCTTGCCGTTGCTATGCACTACTTGTGGAGGCATCAATTGGAAAAATATAGATGCCGTCACATGCACTGGCGAGACTAATGAAAGCTATTATTATTTCTTTGATTTTGATGCACAAAAAATGTATATTTTATCTAGAATTGATAAAAACACCAATCATCCATCGTTCCAATTTGATACAGGAATGACTATAGATTTTGCAGATGCTTTTAAAGGGAAATATGGTACCGCCAACCAAAATGTAGCTTTTGATTTTAGTAAATAAACCAAACAACAATATGTGTATTCATTTAAAACCACTAGAAGATTATTTGAAAGAATTAGGTATTGCCGAAACGTTCAGAGGACAACCTTGGTCGGAAAACTGTAGAGAGTGGGTCTATTTTGATTGTGTTTTAAATCCAGAAAGTTTAAAGACTAAATTAAACTTAGGAAAATCTGTAGTGGTATGGAATTATGAAGACATAAAGGTAGGTTCTGAGCTTGGATTAGAATGTAAAAAATGCAAAGATGCCATTATTGGACCACATCCAAATTCCAGCTATGGAAATAACAAGCCAATAATAAACTAATGATATAAATACTAATTATCAATTAATCACAATCAATAGAAACAAAACAACGCTCACAAAATATAAATACTTCATTTGTACTACTTTCATCAATTAATCAACTTTGTACAAACAATAGAAATTACAAATCAATAAAAAATAAAACTATGAAAAAAACATCCAACAAAACAATATTGCTATTAATTTTTATAGCAATTCAAACAATGCTAAGTTCTTGTTCGCAAGATGTCACTGAATATTACGAAGATCATAAATTAGTTTTTTGGTTTGATGAAGAAACTTCGAGAAGCCTGTTAGATGATGGTGCAGAAACACTTACTTTTTATGTAGATAACAAAGTGGTAGCCACATCTTCTGTAGACGATGTTTATTGGGAAACAGCACCATTGTGCGATGACAGCGAAGCCATTTCGACAAAAGCGCTTTTAAGTAATAAACGAAATTCATTTTTACTAAAAGTAGTGGATCAAACTGGTTTTGAATACTATACTGATGTAAAAAATACGATACATCCACAATCATGTAACGCTATTAAAATCGGAATATCAAGACTTAAATAATCACATCAATTTATTCAATCATCTTAAAAATTACAAAAAATGAAATTAATCAAATCACTTTCCATCCTGTTATTCTTTGGATTAGCAATTGTAGCAACCTCTTGCAAAAAAGATGGCAGCACATCAGGAAAAACAGGCACTTTTTCTGTTGATGGTGTAAATTATTCAGGCAAAACGGAAACACAAACTTTTGTAAACGACAACTATTCTGTTTTGTGTGAACAGGATAGTCCTTACAAATTTGTGCAAGTTACTTTTCATAACCAAGCAGAAGCAGAAGCTGGCGGCACTTTTGATGTAGAAGATTATGGATTTGATATAGCAAGTGGTACTGTGCAAATTGGCACTTCGGATATAATTACTGCCGACCCGACAAGCTCTAAAACTATTACAGTTAGCGGTAAAAAAATCACTATTGACAATGTAAAAATAAAATCTACTGGCGGTAGCGGTTTAACAGCAACAATAAATAGCGCAAGTATAAATTTCTAAATTATAAAACTATGAAAAAATTACTTAGTTACATTTTTGCATGCAGTATTTTATTCACTGCGTGCAAAAACAACAAAACAGATAGTACCGAAACTACTATCCAGCAAAATATGGATGAAATAAAATCATCTACAGCGGAACAAGGAAAAGCTGGAAAAGGAAAAATTGCCTTACAATGCAACGGAAAAACGTATGAAATAAATGGCGTTTGCGGCGCTGTTACTTCTATGGGTACATTAACAATTGCTGTACCAGATGATAGTTTTCCTGCAAAAGTTTTTACAATTAATTTTACCAATGATAAAATGCCTGAAGCCACTTCAAGTTATTCTATTGTTGGTTCTGTTTATGACGACAAAGATGCTACGCATGTATCTATTGGTTACACAGATATGCGCCAAGCAAACCCAATGATTTGGGAAAGCGACAACAAAACTGGAAAATTAGATTTTACTGTAAATGGAAATGAAATAAAATGCTCATTTTCAAATTTATCGCTACAACCAAACACCATGTACAACAAAGGCGAAGTAGCAGCAATGGCAACAGTTTCAGGTGATTTAATAATCTATAAAAATTAAAATTTATGAAAAAAATAATTCTAATACTTTCTGTTATTTCTGTTTTAATTAGCAGTTGTAACAAAGATGGAAACAAAGTAAAACAAGTTCGATTAAAAACATACACACATGAGTACTACACACGCACTCCAGCATCCGTAGATAAATACACAATTGAGTATAATAGTGCAAATAAAATCTCGAAAGTGACTGTAGATATTAATGGTGCATTATACAAAACACAATATTGCATATACAATTCTTCCAATCAATTGGATAGTATTACAGAAAAAAATGCATCTGGAACATTGACTTACTATTACAAGATAAATTGGACAGGCAGCAAAATAACAAGCTATAAAACACCAAGCGGAAATACTACTCAACTTACTTACAATAGCGATGGTTTTATAGATAGAATAACATATACGGATGCTAGTTACTTTAGAAATGAATATAAAAGCGATTCTGTATTACAATATTACAAACCTGTTTCAACACCAGAAGTAATATCAGCTCGTTACAAACTTTCATCAACAATAAAAAATCCATTTTTAATTTCTGGTTTTGATGCAGAATCTTTTGTAACGGGTTTTTTATTTTATTACAACAATAATTCTAATGCATTATTACCAAATATAGAAGACGCTCAAATTGCTTACCTAAATGGCAGTATTTGGTATCAAAGTAGTTACACGTTTGAAGGTGATTTTAATGGTTATCCTTTAAAAAGAAACGACCTTACCAACACTTTAGATGGAAATAAAAGCAAAGAAACATTTACGTACGAAGAATTCTAACTCCAATAAAATAATAAAACTATGAAAAACTCAAACATCTTAATTACATTTTTTTCCATTGCTGTAATACTAAGTACTTCATGTAAAAAAGAAAAAATAAAAGTGATTACGCAATTACCAGCTGAATACAGCAATCAAGGAACTATTAATGTTGCCCACAAAAATATTTCTATTTGCATTTATGATAATAGTGTAGAAGATGGTGATATTATTGATTTATGGTTTAATGGAAATGCATTGATAGAAAATCATGAATTAACAATTGCAGAAAAATGTTTCCATGTTAGCCTAGAAGAAGGTGACAATTGGATTGGGATTAAAGTAGATAACGAAGGCACCAATCCACCAGCATCGGTTACTGTAAAAATTGATGATGGTGCTACTGAACAAGAATTTGATATTGATGGCGAAATTGACCAACCAGGCGCATATATCATCAAACTCTAATTAAAATAAAAATGCGTTCGATTAGAACGCATTTCTTCATTTTTTGTAATCGAAGCCGCAAGGCTTCGTTTTTATTATTAAGAAAACTATCTATCGTCTCTTTCTCTGGCTTTGTCAACCATTGGTTTTCCGTTTCCTTTATTACGTTTGTAAACTGCCAATATTTGTTCTGCATCATCGCCATTGGTGGCGAAAAATGAAAAATTATCTAATATTCTGATGTCATCAATTCTACGTGATTCGATGCCAGCTGTATTTTTTAATTCGTCTAACAAAGCACGAGGTGTCATGCCATCTGCTCTGCCTTTTGCAAAAAATAATCGCTGTGAAGAACCACCTCTTTTGCGAGGTGCACTTTCTCTATTGTCGCGTCTGTCACCAAATCGGTTATCACGTCTTTCGCCTCTGTCGTTGCTTCGTCTGCCTTTATCACCAAATCTATCTCTGCTAAATTCTTCTCTTTGTACAGCTTCTTTTATTTGCTTGTATGCTTTCGGATTCAACTCATCTTTTGCAAAATGTTTGATTAATGCAGCCACAATTACATTAGTTTCATTATCGCCAATTAATTGCGCAGCCAGTTCTAAATATTCGCTGTAATGTTCTGTACCAATAATAGTTTCTACGTGTTCAGTTAAACGACGTGTTTTAATTTTCACCATATCATCAGCATCAGGCAATTTGCCTTTCTTCATTTTTGCTTTAGAAATTCTTTCTACAAACAATAATTTTCTTCTTTCAGATGGTGAAATGATAGCAATTGCTTTTCCTAATTTTCCTGCTCTACCAGTTCGTCCAATTCTATGTACATACGATTCAGGATCTTGAGGCAAGCCATAATTAATTACGTGCGTCAAATCGGAAATATCAATACCACGTGCTGCTACATCTGTTGCCACTAACACACCATATTTATTGGTCTTAAATTGCTTCACTACTTTTTCGCGAAGGTTTTGCTGAATATCGCCATGCAATGCATCAGAAGTATAACCTTTGTCATTTAGGTGATTAGAAATTTCAACCACTTCTGCTTTTGTGTTGCAAAAAATAATTCCATAAAAATCTTCTTCCACATCTAACACACGACATAAAGCATCAAACTTATCTCTATCAGGAACTTCAAAATACGATTGGTCGATATTTACATTTGTGATTTCTTTTTTTGCAATTTGCACCATGTCATATTTTCCCATGTAGCGTTTTGCCAACGATAAAATTCTATCAGGCATCGTTGCAGAAAACAATAACATTCTTCTTTCCGTTGCGCACGATTTTAAAATCAATTCGATGTCTTCGATGAAACCCATATTTAGCATTTCATCCGCTTCGTCTAAAACTACGTATTTTACTTCGTCAAGAATTAATTTTTTTCTTTCGATTAAGTCAATCACACGACCAGGCGTACCTACAACAACATGGGTGCCTTTTTCTAGTTCACGCATTTGTGCGCCAATTGGTGAGCCACCGTAAACTGTAGTAATCCAGATTCTTTTAGAACCTTTAAAACTTTTAATTTCTTCTGCTGTTTGTATTGCCAATTCACGAGTTGGTGCTAATACTAATGCCTGTACACTTTTTTGTGTCGGGTCGAATTTCTCTAAGATAGGCAAACCAAATGCAGCTGTTTTTCCAGTGCCAGTTTGTGCTTGTCCAACAATATCCAAATTGCCGTTTAGCAATAATGGTATCGTTTGTTCTTGTATCGGTGTAGGCGATTCATAGCCTTTTTTTTCTAATGCGTCTAAAATTTCCTCACTTAAACCCAACGCTCTAAATCCTTCCATAAATTTTTATTTAGGGTGCAAAGATACAGCTATTTCAATAATGTTTTTGTTGTTAAATGTGTATAGGATGTTGTTATTGAGTTAATTAAAGTAATTTTTAATTACTTCTATGTATTAAGCCATGGTTCTTGTCCTCACGAAACACATTTAAGTTATTGTGTTTGGTTTGTGAGATACGAACCATGATTGTAAAATAAATTGGTTCTATCGGTTGGTGTCTTCACCAACCGAAAAGTTCTATCGGTTGGTGTCTTCACCAACCGAAAAATAAAAATTCTTTGCCCTCGCAATGAGTTATCACCTTGCGATTGATTCACGATAGATATACTTTATTTTTATAAAACATGAGTTATTTTATAAAAGGTTAATTATCTGGAAATAATTGACAGGTGATAACACCTGTCAAGGGCGGAGAAATAATTGACAGGTGATAACACCTGTCAAGGGCGGAGAAAATCTTTTCACCGCACTAAAAGGGACAAGTAAGGAAAAATTATTATATTTGTAAAAAACAATATCCATGAAGCAATTTTTGCCTATCTTCTTCTTTTGTTTTATAATATTATCTTGTAAAAAAGAGAATACATTAGAAAATATCCATAATAATTCATTTCCACGAATGGTGATGTGGATTAATGTCGATTCAATCACAGGAGCAGAACTAGATACAATTGCTGTCTATGATTATTTTAAACAATCAAACATAATTGATTATGACAGTATAAGTATAAAATATCCCAACCAAGGAATTTCTTACGTTTACAAAATTGCAAAAAACGGAAATAATTTTGAAATGCTATTAGATTCTGCTTATGCTGATATACTTTATTATGATTTACTTAGACATAAAGGTGCCTTTATGAAACACGAGAATAATATTTCTAATATTTTTTCTTTCTACTCATTATGTGGAAGTTCTGGTGATCCTGCAAGTTATTTAGCAAATTTTGAGTTGCGGTATGACACATTAAATAGAATATCCAATTATAATTATGTTACAAGTAGCACCCATTGTGCTGTAGATGGAATCACTAGCACATCTGTAGATTATACCTATTCTATAAATGAAGATTCTTGCTTCATTAACTATTATGGAGATTATTTTGGGTGTCAGGAGCAAGATACTATAATATATTATGATGATTACCATAGAAGCAACATTCCATATTTAGCTTTTACCTATCCAACCTATTCTGAATGTACATTGCGTTTTTCTCACGGCAAGGATTTCTTTCCGTATTCCACACATTATTATAAACTTATAAAAGAAGTGCGTACAAGAATTGGATATAAAAATTCAATGGATAATTCGCCTTTAACCATTGTGTATTCTGATTACAAATTTGACGAACATGACAATGTAAAAGAAGTGAATGTTAAGCTTACTTCTACAGTATCAATATACAATTTAAACAATTGTAAAATCAAATTCTTTTATTAGTTCTATTGGTAGTTGTCAGCAGCCATGGTTCTTGTCCCATTACTTGGCGTAGGCTATGCCTACATCAAACCACATGCCGTGGTTCGTGTCCTCACGAACCACTACAAAATCAAAACTCATCCATCAAATTCTTTATAAATGTATAATTTTTGATATTCTTCTCATAGTACAATGCTGTAGAATATTTATAATCAGCAGGTTCTTTTGCCAAACTCCATTTTTCAATAATTGGATTATTATGAATATATTCTAATTTTTGCAACGCAACATTTTCAGTAAAAAGTGGAACTGCTAAGGAATCTCTTTGCCAAAATTCATGTTGTTTATTATTTGCTGCTACTTTGTATTTTACTAATTCTTTAGGATTTTTATTTCTTAGTTTCTTCAAAAATTCATGTGCCACATGCCGTGGTTCGTGTCCTCACGAACCACTACAAAATCAAAACTCATCCATCAAATTCTTTATAAATGTATAATTTTTGATATTCTTCTCATAGTACAATGCTGTAGAATATTTATAATCAGCAGGTTCTTTTGCCAAACTCCATTTTTCAATAATTGGATTATTATGAATATATTCTAATTTTTGCAACGCAACATTTTCAGTAAAAAGTGGAACTGCTAAGGAATCTCTTTGCCAAAATTCATGTTGTTTATTATTTGCTGCTACTTTGTATTTTACTAATTCTTTAGGATTTTTATTTCTTAGTTTCTTCAAAAATTCATGTGCCGTAAATTTCATAAAAGAACCAAGCGTTGTTTCCTTTCCATTATTTTCATTGATACGCCAAATAAAATGTACATGGTTTGGCATTATTACAAATGCAAACAAATCTATCTTCTTTTTTTCTGATAAGTGTTTCAACGACTGAATAATTACATCTTTAAAATCATCATCTTTCAACAATAACTGCCAATTATTTATGGTGGCTGTCCAAAAATAAATTCCACCAATTTGAACAAACGATTTTCTATTGTATTTAAAATAGGTTTCTTGCATTTTTTTATTATGTATGTTATGGTTCGTGAAGACACGAACCACTACGTTGGCTACTTACTTGCCGGAGCGTAGGCACAGCCTACGCCCAGATTAGGGTTCGTGAGACACGAACCATGGCCAGTGTTGATTTTATATCACACCATTATTTATTAAACTATAATAATTATTATGTGCAATAATTATATGATCTAATACATTAATATCTAATAATTTACCGGCTTCAATCATCTGTTTGGTCAACTTAATATCAATTTCACTCGGATTTAGATTGCCAGACGGATGATTATGACAAAGAATAATAGCACTTGCCAATTCTTTTAAAGCATAATTAAAAATCAACTTTGTATCTGCAACTGTTCCGGCAATTCCGCCACTACTTATTTTATGTTTTGAAATGTATCTGTTGCTTCTGTTCAGACAAACTATCCAAAATTCTTCATGAGGTAAATCAGATAAAATAGGCGACATTAATTCAAAAACTTCTTTTGCTGAAATAATTTTATCCGTGGGTTTAGATTCTGCTTGTGCTCGTCTTCTTCCTAATTCTAATGCGGCTGCAATAGATATGGCTTTCGCTTCGCCGATGCCTTTAAATTGCATTAAATAATCGATTGGTTTTCTGCCTAACTCAAATAAATCGTTGTTTACTGCTGATAATATTTGACGCGATAATTCAACTGCACTTTGTGTCGTATTTCCGGAACCAATGATAATGGCTAATAGTTCTGCGTCAGATAGGCTATGTTTTCCTTTAAATTGTAATTTCTCGCGCGGACGGTCTTCTTCCGCCCATGTTTTTATCGTTAATTTGGGTTCGATAAGCATAAAATAAAAATTGGTGTACTCATAAAGAGACACCAACTATATATTTTCCATAAAAAAAAATGAATTTTTTTTCTTAAGCTTTTAAAGCATTTAAGTGCTTCATCACTTCAGATTTTATGTGACTAGCTTTGTTTTTGTGGATTTGGTTTCTTTTTGCCAATTTATCCACCATTGCAACTACTGAAGACATTGACTTTTCTGCTTCACTTTTATCGGATAAGCCTAAGTACTTACGCAATGCATTTCTGGTAGTTTTACCATAATAACGGTTTTCCAATCTTCGTTTTGCCGTTTGTCTAATTCTTTTCTTTGCTGACTTATGATGTGCCATTATTTTAAATTTGAGTGTGCAAAGATAATCAATAGTTTACATTTAAAAAAGTGAATTTTAGGTTAATTCTGAACTATTTGCATATTTATTGATTTATTCTATAAGAAAATAAACTTTTTTAATGCTTTTTGTATTATAAAAGCACGATATTTGCAACATCAAATAATGTATATTTAACATGGAAGATTTATCTATCCTCTCAAACGCGCACCCAAGCTACATAGACGCACTGTATCAAGACTACTTAAAAGACCAAAATTCTGTGGATCTGGAATGGAAAAAGTTTTTTGCCGGATTCGATTTGGCCTATAAATATGGCGAAAATGGTGCTGGTAATATTTCCACTTCTGAAAGTACTGCTACACCGACAGCCACCACAGGTTTCGTGTCTCCAAAAGAATTTAAAGTACTGAAACTAATTTCAGGGTACAGAAATAAAGGACATTTGGTAGCAGTAACGAATCCATTACGACCACGAAAAGATAGACATGCTGATTTAGAACTCCATTTCTTTGGATTAGATGAATCTGATTTAGATATTGAATTCTATGCCGGAAAAGAAATTGGTATAGGCAAAGCTACTTTACGAACCATCATCGAGCGGTTAAAAAAAATATATTGCCGAACTATCGGATGGGAATATAATTATATTTTAGATAGAGATGAACGCGCATGGATGCGTGAGCAAATTGAACATGGTTATATTGCTTACGAACATCCTATCGAAAAGAAAAAAAGAATTTTATCTAAATTAAATGAATCGGAAGTATTAGAAAAATTCTTAGGAACAAAGTATATAGGTCAAAAAAGATTCTCTTTAGAAGGTGGTGAATCAACCATTCCAGCATTAGATTCTATGATTAATGTCGCAGCCAATCATGGCGTAGAAGAAATTGTAATTGGTATGGCGCATCGCGGTCGATTAAATGTGTTGACCAATATTGTAGGTAAAACCTATGAAGATATTTTCTCAGAATTTGATGGTATAGCACCGGATGACTTCTCTACAGGAACCGGTGACGTTAAATATCATTTAGGATTTTCTGGACAATACGATACCATGGATGGCAAAGAAGTGTATGTGAAACTTTTACCCAATCCATCCCATTTAGAGGCCATAAATCCTGTGGTACAAGGTTATTGCAGAGCAAAAGCAAATGCCATTTACCAAGAAGATTACGATAAAATATTACCTATCACGATACACGGCGATGCTGCCGTTGCTGGACAAGGTATTGTTTATGAAGTATTGCAAATGCAATCTTTAAAAGGATATACGGTTGGAGGTACTATACATTTTGTAATTAATAACCAAATAGGATTTACCACTGACTTTGATGATGCTCGTACTTCTAATTATTGTACATCGATTGCTTCCACTATTCAAGCACCTGTTTTTCATGTTAATGGAGATGATGTTGAGTGTGTTACTTATGTGGCAGAATTAGCAGCTGAATATCGTCAACGATTTAATAAAGATATCTTTGTGGACATGGTTTGTTATCGACGTTGGGGACATAATGAAGGCGATGACCCTTCTTATACTCAGCCTCAAATGTATAAAATAATTAAAGGACACGAAGGAGTACGGGATTTGTATCAAAAGAAATTATACGAGTGGGGAATGGCAGAGGCAGAATTTGCCAAAAAAATGGAAGAAGAATTTTGGTTAGAATTACAAGCTCGATTAAATAATTACAAACAAAATCCTCGAAAATATATTCCACAATCTACGGAATTAGCATGGAATGCCTTGCGAAAATCTACAGATGAGGATTTTCAGGAATCTCCAGAAACTAATATATCCAAAGATGATTTGGTTAAAATTATTAAAGCATTAATTAAAATTCCTGAAGGATTTAAACCGCTCAAAAAAATAAATCAATATTTAGAACAACGTCGTGTTTTAATGCGTGAAAATAATAGCGTAGATTGGGCTGCGGCCGAGTTAATGGCTTATGGTTCAATTTTATTAGATGGAAAGGATGTTCGATTGAGTGGCGAAGATGTGAAACGTGGCACCTTCTCTCATCGGCATGCTTGTTTGTATGATGAAGTAACGAACGAAGAATATAACCGACTTAATTTTATTGCTGAAGATGGAAATCAAGGTAAATTCAGAATTACCAATTCTCATTTATCGGAATATGCCGTATTAGGATTTGAATTTGGCTATTCCATTTCTTCGCCATCTGCACTTACCATTTGGGAAGCACAATTTGGTGATTTTAATAATGGTGCTCAAATCATCATCGACCAATTTATTGCATCTTGTGAAACGAAATGGAACCGACAAAGTGGTTTAGTATTGTTATTGCCACATGGTTACGAAGGTGCAGGTCCGGAACATAGTTCTGCACGTTTAGAACGTTTCTTGCAGATGTGTGGCGAACATAATATGATAGTGACTAACATATCTTCACCAGCTAATTACTTTCATGCCATACGTCGTCAATTAGCATGGCCATTTAGAAAACCCATGATTAATATGTCGCCTAAATCCTTATTGCGCCATCCTAAATGTGTAGATCCGATTTCAATTGTGTATGAAGGAAAATTTAGAGAAGTGATTGATGATGCCAACACAGTAGAAGCGAATGGCGTGAAAAAAGTATTATTCTGCACCGGAAAAATCTATTACGATTTATTGGCAAAAAAAGAAGCCGATAACAGAACGGATGTTGCCATTGTGCGTGTAGAGCAATTGTATCCTGTTGCGGATAAACAATTAGATGCCATCATAAAAAAATATAGCAAAGCCACCTATCATTGGGTACAAGAAGAACCTATAAATATGGGCGCATATAGCTTTTTATTATTAAATTACAATAAAGCAAAATACTTGCAATGTATTGCACGACCGCAAGCTGCATCACCGGCAACAGGTTTTAGTAAATTGCACGAGAAAGAACAAAAAGCATTGGTAGAATTAGCGTTTAGCTAAAAATAAATTAAAATGCAACCGCAAACGATAGAAGATATACGTAATTATTTTATTGAACACGATTTGTTCAATAAATACAACCTAACTAAAATAGGTGTGTTTGGCTCATTTGCACGTGGTGAAAAATTTAAGGATATTGATTTGTATATAGAAGATGATATTGAATTAAGAAAAGCTGCTGAATTAAAAATTTTATTACAAAACTATTATGACTTGCAAATTGACTTAGTTCTAAAATCTAAAGAAAACAAACTAATTATGTTTTATGCAAAAAAAAACATGAAATATATTTATGCTAATTAAAGAAGACTATATAATTGTTTTAAACATGCTTCAAAGTATTGAAAAGGTATTTTATTTTACAAATGAATTTAATACTGCTGAAGAATATTTTAAAAACAGAAAACAAGAAACTTATTTAGCATCTTTAGCACTCATTACAAATATTGGTGAGCAATCAAATAAGCTTTCAGATGATTTTAAATTTAAAATTAATTCCATTAATTGGAAACAAATAAAAGGATTGCGAAACTTTCTAGTTCACAATTATGAAGGTGTTGATTACATCATTATATTTGATACCATAAAGAATGATTTACCAATCTTGAAAATTCAATTAGAGAATTATCTGAAAGTAGAAATAAGTTCTAATCGAATTAATAAAGATATTTTTGTTGAATTCGTTTTAAATAATCCATTTTATGATTTTATAGATTTTAAAAATATAATCTAAAATGCAACCGCAAACCATAGAAGATATACGCAATTATTTTATTGAACACGATTTGTTCAATAAATACAACCTAACTAAAATAGGTGTGTTTGGCTCTTTTGCGCGTGGTGAAAAATTTAATGATATTGATTTATATGTAGAAGATGAAGTAAATTTATTAAAGTTATACTATTTAAAAAAAATATTACAATATGAATGGAACATAAAAGTGGATATAGTACCTAAAAAAGAAGCAGATCCACTAATTATGTATTTTGCGATTAATGACATGAAATACATTTATAAATGAGTAAAAACATTCTGTATTTATTAAGGATCCTACAGCATATTGGCAAAGTTCAATATATAAATGCCAAGTTCAATTCATTAGATGACTTATTTGAAAGTAATGAACAAACTGAATTTGATGCAATTTTAATTCACTTAACTCAAATAGTAGAAAATGCTTCAAAGCTAGATCAAGAAATTAAAATTATCTATGATTCTGTTCAATGGCAGAAAATAAAAGATTTTAGGAATTTAATTGTTCTTGAATATACAGGTATAAACAAACAAGCGGTTTTCGATATTTTAAAGATAGATTTAATTACACTAAAAGTATATATTGAAGAAATAATAATTAATGAGATTAACCTTGAAAATCAATACAGAACAGCATTACAAAAATTATCTACAAATGCTTTTTACAAATTTGTAGATTTTAATAAAATTTTAGAAAAATAAAACATGGCAAAAGTAGAAATAAAAGTACCAAGCGTTGGCGAATCGGTAACAGAAGTAACCTTATCTTCATGGTTAGTAGAAGATGGTGATTATGTAAAATTAGACCAATCGATTGCTGAATTTGAATCAGACAAAGCAACCTTTGAAATGCCTTCAGAAGCAGCCGGAATTATTACACGTGTAGCAAATGAAGGCGATGATATTAAAATTGGTGGCTTAGTAGCATACATTGATACAGATGCAGCAGCACCTGAAAAGCCAACAGAAAAAATTGAAGAAAAAAAGGTTGAAGAAAAAATTGAAGTTATTACTAAGCAAGAAGAAAATCTAAAATCTGAAATCTCCAATCTCCAATCTAATTACGCAACAGGAACACCATCGCCAGCAGCCAAAAAAATATTAGACGAAAAAGGCATTGATACTTCTGATGTAAATGGAACAGGTGTGGATGGAAGAATTACCAAAGAAGATGCGTTGAAGTCAATAGTCAATAGTCAACAGTCAATAGAAAAGAAAGTAGAAGTTGCGAAAGAAACTATCGACTATCGACCGTCGACTGCGGACTTTTCGCGCAGCGAAAGAGTAGAGAAAATGACGCGTATGCGCAAAACTATTTCTCGTCGTTTGGTAGCCGTGAAAAATCAAACTGCCATGCTCACAACATTTAATGAAGTGGACATGACGCGCATTCACGAAATTCGTGCACAATACAAAAAATCCTTTGAAGAACAAAAAGGAATTGGATTAGGATTTATGTCGTTCTTCACCAAAGCATGCGCTATTGCTTTGCAAAAATTTCCGGCTATTAATGCATACATTGACGATGAAAACATTATCTACCACGATTTCTGCGATATTTCTATCGCCGTTTCTACGCCAAAAGGATTAGTCGTTCCGGTAATTAGAAATACCGAAAGTATGTCGTTTGCAGAAATTGAAAAAGATATTAAACGCTTGGCTTTATTAGGTAGAGATGGCAACCTGACCTTAGAAGATATGGAAGGCGGCACCTTTACCATTACGAATGGTGGCGTATTTGGTTCGTTGATGTCAACACCAATTATCAATCAACCGCAAAGTGCCATTTTAGGAATGCATAAAATACAAGATAGGCCAATGGCGATCAATGGAAAAGTAGAAATACGACCAATGATGTATTTGGCATTATCGTACGACCATAGAATTGTAGATGGAAAAGAAAGTGTTGGTTTCTTGGTAATGGTTAAAGATTTATTGGAAAATCCGGAAAAAATGCTGTTTGCCGGCGATCCGGTAAAAACATTATTGGAATTATAAAAATAATAATTGAAAAATTGTAATTTAGAATAAATCAAATGCAATGAATATCACATCCCAAAGAAAAGAAATACATCACTTAATTGAAGAAGTAGATAACGAAACAGTTATTGCTGTACATTCTTTACTAACTAAAATCAAAGAAGTTAATTCTTTTGAATTAACAAATGCAGAAATAAAACAATTAGACAAAGAATATAGTGATTACAAAAAAGGCATCACCAAAGGATACTCTTTAGAAGAAGCTAAAAAATTAATTTCGATAAAGAAATAATGTACACCATCATTTTTTTAGAAAGAGCTATTAAAGAGGCAAACAATGCTTTTTTATATTATGAAAAAGAACAAATGGGATTAGGTAAAAAATTTGAAACGAATCTTTACAAAGCAATTTTCTACATTGAAAAGAATCCATTACATTTTAGAATTATAAAAAACAACATAAGGCAACTATTAATTACAAAATTTCCTTATGTAATTATTTATAGAATCGTAAGAAATAAAATTTACATTCAAAGTATTTTTCATACAAGTAGAAATCCAAAAAGAAAATTAAAAATATAAATTCGTAGCATACAATATTGCGTAAAAACATTATTGGAATTATAATGCCACTAATAATTTTCAAAAAATCAAAAAAGCGACTAATGAAAAGTCGCTTTTTTTTAATAAAAAAATGAAAAAGACACTACCAACATTTTGATTTCTTAGCGAATTTAATGCCATAATTACTTGAGTTCACTATCGTATTTCCGTAAGAAGTAAGTGTGTTAAAATTTCCATTCGATGTCATTTGCCGAGCAGCACAATTGTCATTGGTCCACACCCAAGCTAAATAACCTATTTGATTATTATGTGCTGCTTGCATTACTGCTGCCACATCTACATTTAAAGAGCAATTTCCTGCATTGTCATCTTGTTTGTTGGCTATTTCACCCAAAACAATTGGAATATTCCATGTTGCGGCATCGTTTAGTAAATTGTTTATGGCAGTGGAGGTATTGGCATAGGCTGACCAATAAGCATGTGCCGAAAAAATTAAATTATGCTTTGGATCAAACGTTTGTAATGCTTGTCCAATATTTTTCCATAAATTTAAATGTTGCCCACAGTCAGATGCATCCAACATTAGAGGCATATTTAATCCGGCATTTCTCAAGTTTGAAATGATTGTTTGATACATTAGCTTAAATCGAGTTTCGTTATTCCCATTCCATTGAACATAACCGGCTTCATTAACCGGATTTAGAATCAGCCATTTTTGATATTTCAATAAAATTGTTTTTACTGTATTTTGTGTGAGATAATTAGCAGTAGTAATGATTGCCGTAGTATCATTAGAGCAGGTAACATCATGCAATTCTAAAATGGGAATCATTTTCTGTTGTACACATCTCGATATTGCGGAATCTAATAAGGATAAATTGGAATAGGCTGATGCCGAATTATTTTTATACCAAACGATTCGAACACAGTTTGCACCCGACAGCGCAATTTCGTGAAATAAATTTTCAGTAGCATTCCAACCCCAATTGTACACGGCATAATTTACACCTTTAAGTAGGATTGTATCTCCACAAGGAGCTATAATATGTTTACCTTTCACGGTAATGTTTGGGAGCTTAGGTGTGGAGGTTCCACCGCCGGTGGGTATGCATGCTTGAATTAGTATGGAAGCAAACAAAATTAAAGCTAAATTTTTCATCGTGTTTTATTTTTTTATTTATAACTTTTGATAAACTATCTTTTCATCAACGTTTTCAAAGGTCATTTTATTGCCTATGAATGAGATGGTGTAGGTAGTATAAATACTAAAATTTGTAACACTTATTTTTATGGAATTTCCTTCTATTTTCCATTTTTGATTTTTGTATAATTTTTGTTGCATCTCTACATATTTTGTTTCGCAACCGGAATATGCTTTCACTATTTTACCATCTTGTAGAAAATCAATCACTGTGTTTTTAGTACAAGGTCTGGTTTGAAATAAAGCTTCTTGCATATTGGTTTTCTTTTTGTCGAAGCTAGAATAGTGTGCAATGTATTTCCATTTTCCAATAGGATTTTGAGCAAAAGTAATGGAAATAAATGAGCATAAAATCAATATTAAAATGTTCTTTTTCATCGGTTTAAATTAAATATTTATAATTTATTTTTCTCCAGCCTTTATGGTACTATTTGCTTTCTTGTGATACGCAATTTCTTTAATGGTAACTTGTCTATTATCTGCTGAAACATTAATTTTTATCCAGCCAAAATGAATAGTTCCACCATTTTGCGCTGCTTTCTTAAACTTAAAACCAATGTAGGTATCGCCTTTTCCTTTAAGTGCTCCAATTTGCGTTTTAGTACCTAAACTATCTAAATATTCACTTCCAATATTAGTGTAAGCATAATGCAAATCATCAGCAGTTTCATCATTAATTAGCGTGTTTTTATTTAATGCTGCAGCATAATAAAAGGATGAACCAATATCAGGAAAAGTAAGCAACGATGCATTAAAATAAATTTCAGTTTGTATGCCAGAAATTTCTAACCATGAATGATATCCTTTTGTAGTAGTTAGAAAAACGGCAGACACAGACAGCTGAATGTCAGCAACACCATCTTTGTCGATATCAGCTAAACCATATATTGGCGATGTAGAAGTAGCAGGATAAAAATGTGATGAAAAATCGGTGGTTTCATTGATGATATATGATTCAATATTAGGATTGTCATTGGTACTAGGATTTTTAGTGCAACTGGAAAGTATAATCATAATTGCCAATAGAATATAAACTTGTATTGTTTTCATGTGTATGATTTTTATTATTTTTCACCAGCTCTAACTTCTACATTCGGACGAATTTCATACGCTACTTCTTTTACTGTAACCGTTTTATAATCGGACGAAGCATTAATTTTCATCCAACCATAATGAAGCTCAGTGCCAATCAAAAATCGAACACCAATTAGTATATCGCCATTGCCAGCAAAGCCAAATTTCTCTTCTGGATTACCAGGTGATTTTTCAATTTCAAAAAAATTACAATATCTGTACCATGTAGAAGAACCACCAGAAATTAAATCATTTTTATTAAGCTGTTTTACATATTCTTCGGAGTTGATTGCTTGAGTAAGAAATTCATTGCCACTTTGCTCATAATCTAACCATAATTCATAATCATAATCATCTTCAGCATCTTTGTATAAATCCAACTCAATTTCAAAATCCTGCATACCATCATCATTGACGTCAACGCTCATTTCAGCGTCTGCATTGTACGAGCTCACCTTCATTTCTAGATTTACCGTTCGATGGTTGATGTTTGGATTGTCCGTTTCCTTTTCTTTTTTACAACTTATTGTAAACAGGAAAAATGTCAATAGAAAAAAAATGTTTGTTGTTTTCATAGTATTTAATTTTTATTCGTGATAATAAAATTTTCCATCTGTGATGTTAATTGTATTGCCTTCTACACATTGCATGGTGCCACTAAATGTTGCTTCTACTATTTGTGGATTTTTAGAAACTTTTGTGATTACAATCGTAAAATTATAATCTTGAAAAGTTCCACCACATAAGTAATTACTAGCAGTTAATTGTGCAATTTGCACTACGCTATTATCAGCATTATCTTGATTAAATGTATAAGTTCCTTCTGTTGCCGTATTATAAATATTAATATTAAAAGGCTGGTCGTTTGGTGCATCACCTTTGCTGCCTGCAATTTGTATCAATTTCGGACCTAATGTTTCATTAAAATGATAACTGCCAAATACTTTATCTTCTTTAGATTGCCAACTTGTTCCATCAATCTTAAAGCTTAGGAAATTTTTATCGGAAAGTTTATCATTTGTACAAGCAAATAATAATGTACTGGTTGCTACAAGTAATAATAAAATTTTTGTTTTCATTGTTTTCATTTTTTTTTAATTTGGTACAAAGATGTATCACTATTAATTTATATTCAAATCAATCTATTGTTATTTGTAATGAAAAATTATGTAATTTTAAAAAGATTTTTTTATTAAAACTGTTGAAAATCAATTTGTTAAGTTAAATTTTCTGTAATGAAAGATTTAGTTACTGTAAGAATTGTACATGCTTTATGCGAAACTCAGGAAAAAATGATTTATGCATCTCTAAAATTTGAAAAACGTACATCGCTGCTTCAATTATTTAAGTATTTAAGCAGCACAAAAAATGACGAAGAAATTTCAAAATCAGTAATTTTTTTAAAGCTATTCCAAAAAAAATGGACAAAAGAAAATGATTATTTATTACGAAACGAATTGAAATTATTAAAAGATAAAATTGAAGAAATTTACATGCAGCAACAACTCAGTAAATTACCTGAAAAGTATAAAAATCAACTAAAATTAAAATTATATCAGCAATTAAAAATTACTGACGAGTATCAATCCGTTTTCAATAAAATAATTAATTATAATGCACAACAGCACGAACTACAAAACACCCTTGAAAATAGTTTTGCGTACGCAGATTTTATTCGTCTGAATTCACCAAATTACGCAGAACGATTAAAGCTAATGCAAGCTAATCAACAATTATTTGAAAGTACTTTACAGCAATATATAAGTGAACAGTATAGTAAATTATGTTTATTGAAATCGCACGTTTTATTTCAACAAAAACAATCAGACAATCAATTAGTGAAAATTAATTTTGATTATGATATTTTAAAAATTGATACAAACCAATACAGAACCATTTTCACAGATTATCATATTGCATACGCAAATGCTTACAGGAATTACGACACATCTACAATTGAAGAATGGGAAAATGTGTACGCATTACTACAGCAAATTTCTACAATCAATAATTACGTACAAAATGAATATTGTTTCACACTTGGTAACTTAGCTACGATTTGTTCTATCAGAACCAACTATGAAAAAGCAGATGTTTATTTCTCTATTTTATTTAAAGAAATTCCTGTTGAAATCACGCAACAAAATATTGCGCTGACTTTAAACTACATTACCAATTTAAATAAGCTGAAACAGTATCATAAATGCAAAGAAGAAATGCAACAGGCTATTCGTGTTTTTGGCAATAAAATAAAAACATTTTCGCAATTTAAAACGCAAGAAATTGTGACTGCTTGTTATTTAAATGAGGTAGAAAAATTAGGCACTCTATTGGCTATAGACTTTGAAACACTACAACCATTTGAACGCATTTTCTATCGCTTGTTTTATTGCATTTATTTTTTGATGAAAGATGAATTTGATTTAGCATTTACTGAAATTCAAAATTTACAGCGTTCTAAATTAATGAATGAAATAGATGCTCATTTTAATGAAATTACACAATTTATGTTTGTTTGTATTAAACATATTACAGCAAATGGCTGGCAAAAGAAATTTCCGGAAAAAGCGAATAAAGAAATAAAAACAGCCAACCATAAAATTGTGCAAGCCAATATTCCTATGTTTTTAAATTATACGCCTTATGTTTGGATGAAAGAAAAATCAAATATAGAAAACAAGTAAAGGAATCATTAAATCTCATTTTTATTTAAATCTTTTAAAGCGTATTTTTGTTCTATAATCAGATAAATAGTTAATCATGAACAAACACGATATTACAATTATAGGCTCAGGTCCAGGTGGATATGTTTCCGCTATTCGCTGCGCACAATTAGGTTTCAATACAGCAATTATTGAACGATACCATACACTTGGCGGCACGTGCTTAAATGTAGGTTGCATTCCTTCTAAAGCATTATTAGATTCATCGGAACACTATCACAACGCGCTACATACATTTAAAGAACATGGCATTGAGTTACAAGAAAATCCAAGCATCAATTTTGAACAATTCATCGCACGTAAACAAAAAGTGGTGGATGCCAATACTTCCGGCATCGATTATTTAATGAAAAAAAATAAAATCACCGTTTATAATGGTCATGGTTCTTTCATTAATAAAAATACTATTTCTATAAAAAAAGCAGATGGCACTGAAGAACAAATTGAAACGTCTAAAACCATCATTGCTACCGGCTCCAAACCATCTTCATTGCCGTTTTTATCAATTGATAAAACAAGAATCATCACCTCAACCGAAGCCTTATCTTTAAAAGAATTACCAAAGTCTATGGTCATCATTGGTGGCGGTGTTATCGGTTTAGAGTTGGGTTCTGTGTATCAACGATTAGGCACGCAAGTTTCCGTAGTAGAATTCATGGATAAAATTATTCCAACAATGGATGATGATATGGGAAAAGAATTACAACGCAGTTTAAAAAAATTAGGCATTAAATTTTATTTGTCGCACAAAGTAACAGGAGCAATAAACAATGGCGATTCGGTAACAGTAACTGCATTAGACAAAAAAGAACAAGAAATAAAAATAGATGCCGATTATTGTTTGGTGGCCATTGGCAGAAGACCATATACCGATAATTTAGGCTTGGACAATATCGGCATTACACTCAACGAACGCAAACAAATTCCGGTAGATGCGCATTTGCAAACGACAGTGGATGGTATTTACGCCATCGGCGATGTGATACAAGGCGCAATGTTGGCACACAAAGCAGAAGAAGAAGGCGTTTTTGTGGCAGAAACTATTGCCGGACAAAAACCACATGTCAACTATAATCTTATTCCTGGTGTAGTATATACTTGGCCAGAAGTGGCTGCGGTTGGGCAAACAGAGCAACAATTAAAATCAAATAATATTGCGTATAAAGTGGGAACATTTCCGTTTCGTGCCTTAGGTAGAGCACGCGCAAGTATGGATATTGATGGAATGGCAAAAATTTTAGCAGATGCCACAACGGATGAAATCTTAGGCGTACACATCATTGGTGCACGCGCTGCCGATATGATTGCCGAAGCAGTAGTTGCGATGGAGTTCCGTGCAAGCGCCGAAGATATTGCACGTATTTCTCATGCACACCCAACTTATACAGAAGCGTTGAAAGAAGCAGCATTAGCAGCAACTGCCAATCGGTCGATTCATTCATAATTCTTTAGTTTGGAAAGAAGAAAAAAATGAGTAAATTAGACAAATTAATACTTAAAATATTATCAGGAAATGCTGATAATAACATTGAGTTTTCAGATTTAATTAAATTATTAGAAATTTTAGATTTTAATTGTAGAATAAAAGGAAGTCATCATATTTTTTATAAAGATGGAATTGAAGAAATTATAAATCTGCAACCCAACCATTCTAAAGCAAAACCATATCAAGTAAAACAAGTGCGAACTATAATTATTAAATATAAACTCTTTAACGATGCAACCTAAATACGAAATAATTATTTATTGGAGCAATGATGATAATTCTTTTATTTCAGAAGTACCAGAGTTAGCAGGTTGCATGGCTGATGGAAAAAGCTACTCAGAAGCTTTGCATAATGCAGAAATAATAATAACCGAATGGTTGGAAACTGCAACATCTCTTGGGCGTGATATTCCTAAGCCAAAAGGCAAATTAATGTTTGCATAAAAAAATTATTCAACTTCTAATTTTATTTAACTTCATACTTTGTTATTCAATTATTACTATGAATATCACTCTTAATGAATAATAAACCAAACATTCATCATCCACAATTAATTAAATTACTGCAAATGGCCTATTCGGCAGAGCGTGCAGCTTCGTTTGCTTATCAAGGTCATGCAGGCTCGGTAAAAAATAAAGAAGAAAAAATGGCCATTCGCCAAATTGAATTAGATGAATGGTATCACAGAGATGAAGTGTTGAAGATTATGCAGCAATACCATATCCAAATCTCTTCTTTATACGAGTATAAATATTTTATCATAGGGAAAATAATTTCTTTTTCTTGTTATATTATAGGTTGGTTTATGCCGTATTATTTTGCTGGAAGATTGGAAAGTGGCAACGTTTGCGAGTATTTCAGAATGATACATTATTTTGATGAATTAGGAATTACACAGCATCATCTAACCTTATTAGAAATGGGCATCAAAGAAAAAGAACACGAAGAGTATTTCCTTTCTAAAATTAAAAACAAAAAATTATTACCCATTTTTGAAACACTATTTTCTTGGGGAAATAAAAAAAAATTAAATGATATTGACTTAGCAAAAAAATATCCTATTGACGAAATGAAATTGCTTTGTCAGTATAAATATTTTCAACAAGAAAACGCAAAATAATAACTAACTTTAATTCATTAAGTAATCAATAAATACAATAGACTTATGCAACTCAAAATATTTCTTTTAGGTTTATGCTGCATAGTTTTTAGTAGCGTATATTCTCAAACACATCAGCAAGATTCTGCACAAGTTGCCCAAACACTTATTCAGTTGGCATCAATATGTAAAAATGTAGATTTTAATGATCCAAAATCTTTTGAATTAGGTTATTTCTACAAAGCAGCACCTTATGTAGTATATAGAGGTGATGATAAAAGCCGAGCCTGGAAAACGGTTTCCAATTATAAAAATGAGCTTGAAAAAAATGGAGTTGATGCAATATGTGAACGAATCAATCAAACAGTAAATCAAGATAGTAAATACAAAATTGTTCAATATTTTACGGAAAATGAATCGGAAGGCACATGGCATATTTTAATCGTCACGTATTATAGAAAAGGAATTGAAAAATCAAGTGCCTTTGCTTTCTTACATATAGAAAATAATTTTGCACTGGGTGATATCGACTAAATGACTTTTATTGTTTAGATGCAATAATTATATTATTATTAAACAACATTGTTGCTGTTTCTCTTTTTAGATTCTTAATAGAATTTTTTTTTGATTCCTTGTCTATTAATTTAGAACCATCTTCTTTTAAAGTATTGTCCTTGATTTTATTAAAAAACTATCTAAAAATCATTTGCTTATATCTTTTAAATAAATTATCTTTAATTAATCAAAAAAATGAAATCTATGAAAAAATTTAAAAAACTTAGTGTACTGCTAATGCTAATCTTAGCAGTAACAGTGGGATCGTGTAAAAAGAAAAAATGTGAACCAAGTGCAGTTACTGCATCCTTTACTTGGGAGTTTGGTGGTGGAAATTTTAAAAAATCACCCACTGACAGATCAGAAGGCATAATTGGACCAACAATTGAATTTACCAACACTTCTACCAATGCAAAAAGTTATGTTTGGGATTTTGGAGATGGAAATACCTCTACCGCAGCGAATCCTACACATACCTACTCAAATTATGAAGTAAGAACCGTAACCTTAAAAGCGACAAATGGCAGTTCTTCTGCAACAGCAACCACTGTAATTGATGTACCTATTTAAACAATTTCTAATTTTTAAAAATAAATTCTATGAAAAAAATATTTGGAATATTAGCAATATTTGCTGTTGTTATCTCTACTTCTTGTAAAAAGAAATGTGTTGCCCCAACTATTGACGTAGTGGCTGCGTTTTCAGTTCCATCCATGGAAGGTTTCACCAGCGCATTATCCTATTCTGTTACTTTTGAAAATGAATCAACAGGCGCAACTTCTTATTTATGGAATTTTGGCGATGGTACTACATCAACGGCAGAGAATCCAACACATGAATATACATCCGGTGGTGCAATGGAAGTTAAGTTAACAGCAAGTAATGGAAACGTGAAAGCTACTGCAACAAAAACAATATACATTTACACCGAAACAGATTAAGTGTAATTTCATTTTTAATAGAGGCATCCTTTTGGGATGCCTCTTTTTTATACTCCAAACTGTTGTAAATGATGGTCAATATGCTTGTACATCAAATTGTTCCATTCTGTTGGCGTGAGTTCATCAAATGAATTTGATTTTTTACCATTAAAATGGCTTTCACCTAAAGTGACCACCTTATTGATGTAATTAATTAATCTTGTTTTTTCTTGCTCATAATTCTTTGTATCCGGAATAATAAAAGCAGGTGCCGTTTTCATACTTTGCGTGTAAGGTTGTTCACCAACTACTTTATTCTTTACAAATTTTTTCAACAACCATTTTACTAAAAAGTTGGGATGGTCAGCACGTTCATCAAAAACATATTCATAGGTTACATTGCAATGTGCTAACATTTGAGACACATTCATTTTTCCCCATTTTGGAGACGTAGTTGGTGTTAATTGATTGATGCGTTCAATTAATTGTAGTACAACTTGTGCATCATAAACACTTGGTAAAGCCATAATTTTTTATTTTATTGATTGGTAAATAGTAAGTAATAGCTCAATTCTTACACTTCTCCAGTTTTCAAACTTTCATTTGCATTTTTTTGAAAGCCAATGGAATGTACGATGAGGTTTCTACCATTTTCAGAAACAGTCACTCTTAGCCAACCATAGTAAAATAAGAGTGGATTGGAATGATCGGTTGCTCGGAAAACTATATATTTATCGCTTTTCCCAGCTAAGTTTCCTTTGAGGGCACTTGGATTGTTGACATAATCGAATGCAAATATGCCATCTTCATTTTCACTCCAACTGCCACTAATTGTAGAGTCTATTTTTATTCCAGAATCAAAACTCTGAATAAATCCATTATTGTCAATTAATACATCACCATCATTATTATTAAAGTGCAAATAAATGCCATGTGTGTTCGATGGAGCATACCAATACAAATTAATAATTAATATACTGGAACTTGGTAGGTGTGCACTAAAGTCGTAATTATAAATTCCTTCAAATGCCGGACTAGGAGCCACTTGCGGATAAAAAGATTTCAAGGTAGTGTCAATGCTTTGTGAAATAACATCTGGATTGTCGAACGATGGTGTGGTTAATTTTTTACAAGAAAAAATCAATACCGACAAAATGAGATAGCCAAAAAGTAAAATATTTTTTTTCATGTTCAAAATTACTATTTTATTTTTTTATGTTGTATAAATCCTTGCAACCAGGTTCCTGCTAAAAATATGGCAGATGGTGCGCAATCAGTATGATTATCTGCACCTAAATCAATCAGTTCTACAGGTGCACCTTTTGCGCGGAAAACAGAATCTGCATAAACAGCATTGTCATAAAATACATTGTCATCGCCATGGCAATGGTACAATCGAGTAGGTGTTTTAGGTGTCCAATCATCTACTAAATCATACAGTTTACAAGCAATTCGAATAGGATGATTTGGATTGATTCGAATGGCTTGTTTTACGGAATCTAGGAACATATTGCTTACATAATAATCAAATTGAGAATTGGCATACGAATAGGAATGATATCCATCAATAATGCTTGGAATACTAGTGGCATAAGGCTCTTTGAAAAGTTCGCTATAGGAAGAGTAAACATGAAACGTATTAAATAAACTCACCGCTAAATAAGGTAAATAAAATGGATTTGGGTAATACAAAGAATCTAACATCACATTAAATTGAGAAGTTCTACTCATGGCATAAGGACCAGCCATTGGTGCACTTGCAGTTAGTGTAAATTCATTTTCATTTTCTAATTCCATTTGTCGTTGTGCAGCCATTGTGGCATGGCCACCTTGCGAGTAGCCGTATAATAAAACCTGACCATTTAATGCAGTAAAACCACTGTCACGCACTAGCTTTCTGGCACATCGTAAAATATCTCGTACGGAATTGGCTTCTTCTCTCGGATTTAAATACATGTGTAATCCATCGCCAGTTCCAAGCCCTAAATAATCCGGCACACAAGCCAATGTACCGCTCATGCTGGCAATCGCTAAATTTAATTTATATTCTTCTCCTTTCACTATGGATGGCGCACTTGTTTTAGGTAGCACTGTTCCGTGTTGATAGCTTATCAGAGGAATAGCAAAACTATCCATCATCGGAATGATGATGATACCACTTGCTTTGACGGTATCTTTATCTTTGTTTTCTGATTTATATTCTACAAAAAATACTTTAACCGTATATTTTGGAGTGACTAATGCAGAAATTGAAGAAGGCAGCTGTGCCAACACTTGTGTCGGTGAAAATGTTTCTGTTTCAATAATTCGAATCACATCACCTAAGGTTCCTTTATATTCAAAGGCTTGTTTGGGTTCATCCTCTTTTTTACAAGAAAAAATAAATAAAGTAATAATTGAAAATAAGCATAGATTTTTAGACCACATTTTTTATAATTTTTGGTTGTTTGAAACCATAAATATAAGTAAATGTTGTGGAAGATGCAATATAATTGATTAGTATATAATGAGTTACATTAATAACGAATCAACGTGTTATCAATCTCATTAATATAGGCTAGGATGCCGCCTTTTAATGAATAAATAGAATGAATACCTACTAAATTTAATAGTTCAACTGCTTTTCGACTACGAACGCCACTTTTACAAAGTACCACCACTTTTTTATGTGTATCAATCTTATTTTTATTTTCTAAAAGATGAGATAGTGGAATTAATTCTCCACCCAAATTCACCATGTCGTATTCCCATTTTTCACGAACATCAATTAATTGAAAGGCTACTTGACTCGTTTTCCAATATTGAAATTCATGCACATCGATTTCCTTTATATTAGTTTCATTTGTGTTGGAACAGGCTTCAGTTGAAACAGACTTCAATTCAGTAATGGTGATTCCGGAGGCTTGAATTTTAAAAGTTTGAATGGAATTGTTTAATACATTAAAGCACCAAAGTTTTCCTTCCAACGATTCGCCAATTTGAGTAGCTATTTTAATGACTTCATTGGCTTGCATGCTGCCCATTATGCCACATAAAACACCCAAAACGCCCGCTTCTGCACAGTTTTGTACTTCTGTTGGTGGTTCAGGAAAAACATCTCTATAGTTTATTTTTGTTTGATGATTAAACACAGAAAGTTGCCCTTCGTAACGTAAAATTGATGCACTTACAAACGGTTTATGGGCAAGCACACAAGCATCATTCACTAAATAACGAGCAGTAAAATTATCTGTGCAATCACAAACAATATCGTATTTAGAAATGTGTGTGATGGCATTCTTTTCATTCAAATATTCTGGTATAGCATGTATGGCAATATATGGATTGAGCCTACTTAATTTATCTTTGATTACCTGCACTTTGGCTTTGCCAATATCATCGTGTGTAAATACTACTTGTCGCTGTAAATTTGAAATAGAAACAATATCCGCATCCATAATGCCAATGTTTCCTATGCCTGCAGCTACTAAATATTGAGCCACCGGACAGCCCAATCCGCCAGCTCCAACAATTAATACGTTGGCATTCTTTAATCTTTCTTGAGCTAAAACATCAAAATTCGGCAAAATTATTTGTCGGCTATATTGCTGAATTTCTTCTGGAGTTAAGTTCATTTTAACAAGATTAAAATGGGATTAAATGCATTAAAAAGTGTATCGAAAAAAATAAATTTATCGATAAAGTTTTAAATACGTTTTCATTTCTGTTTGTAAGCGCATGGCTTCTTCTCGTGCTTTTTCTGCAAAGTCTTTTCCGTTGGAAGCATAGATAATACTACGTGTGGCGTTGACCAATAAACCCACCTCTTTGTTCATGCCATATTTAGATAGTTTTTGTAAATCGCCACCTTGCGCACCAACACCAGGCACTAATAAAAAATGATCTGGACAAAATACTCGGATATCTTTAAAAAATGCTTCTTTCGTGGCACCTACCACAAACATCATGTTTTCCGTAGTTCCGTACTGCATGCTTTTTTCTATGACATGTTGGAAAATAGGTTTTTTATTTGCTTTTAAAAATTGAAAATCTTGTGCACCTTTATTTGAGGTTAATCCCAAAACAATCACCCATTTGTTTTTTATTTTTAAAAATGGAGTGATAGAATCTTCGCCCATGTAGGGTGCAATGGTAATGGCATCAAACGGCATATTTTCTAAAAATGCTTGTGCATACATGGTAGAAGTGTTGCCTATATCACCACGTTTGGCATCGGCTATTTTAAATATATTTTCAGGAATATGGGTAATCGTTTTTTCTAATGTTTCCCAGCCTTTCGCACCATATATTTCATAGAAAGCAAGGTTGGGTTTGTAGGCTACACAAACATCGTGTGTTGCATCAATAATTTGCTTGTTAAACTCTAAAATCGGATTTTTATATTTTAGAAGATGTGGAGGAATTTTTGAAATATCACTATCCAATCCTATACATAAATACGATTTTTTTCTATTGATTTGTTGGAGGAGTTGTTTCTTGTTCATTGCCGCTTTTTTATATGGCTTCCACCGCAGTAATTTCTGGAACAAAATTTTTCACAGTGGCTTCCACGCCTGCTTTCATGGTGGATGAGCTCATTTTACAGCCTTCGCAATTGCCCAAAAGCTTTACTCTTGCTATAAAATCATCGGTGATTTCCAATAATTCAATATCACCTCCATCTGATTGTAGAAATGGTCGGATATTATTGAGTGCTTCTTCTACTTTACTTAATAATTCAATCTTGTTTACTTCCATCGTGTTATAAAATTAAGATAATACTTCGACTTTTGCATTTTGCACGGCGATTTGTCGGGCTACTGTTTGGGCTAAATGCTCAAATGCTTTTGCGCCAAGTGTAGCTGACTGCAAGGCAATGGGTTTTCCTAAATCACCGCCTTCTCGAATATCTTGTTCAATGGGTAATTCCCCTATGAATGGTACATCAAACTGTTGAGCCAATAAGCGTCCGCCACCTTTTCCAAAAATATAATATTTTTTATCAGGTAACTCTAAAGGAGTGAAGTAAGACATGTTTTCAATAACGCCTACTACATTTACATTTACCGATTCTAACTGATAAAAAGCGATGGCTTTACGTGCGTCAGCCATGGCTACTTCTTGCGGTGTAGTAACTACAACTGCACCTGTAACAGGTACTAATTGAGCTAACGTTAAATGTATGTCGCCAGTTCCGGGTGGTAAATCCAAGACTAAATAATCCAATTCACCCCACAAAACATCGGTAATTATTTGCCGTAAGGCAGAAGTAGCCATTGGACCGCGCCAAGCTACCGGCTGTTTGTCTTGAATTAAAAAACCGATAGACATGACTTGCATACCTAAATAATCAACCGGAACAATTTTGTTTTTATCATCTATTTTTTGAATAGTGGGTCGTTCATTTTGAAGGCCTAGCATGGTTGGTACTGAAGGACCATAGATGTCGGCATCAATTAATCCTACTTTTGCGCCGCTTCGCAATAATGCTAAAGCTAAGTTTACGGCAACTGTCGATTTTCCTACGCCACCTTTTCCGGATGCAACTGTGATGATGTTTTTTACAGTAGGTAATATGTCTGATTTTATATCTCGCAATGTGGTTACTCGAGATGAAAATTCGATGTTTACTTTTACTTCGTTGGATACGATTTGTGCAATAGCATTTCTACAATCGTTTTCTAATTGTTCTTTAAGTGGGCAAGCTGGTGTGGTCAGTTCAATAGTAAAATTAATTTCATGGTCTGTAAACGATAAATCTTTTATCATTTTAAGCGTAACCAAATCTTTTTTAAAATCGGGATCTTCTACTTGAGATAATGCCTGTAAAATTTGTTGTTCAGTAAATTTCATATACAACGTATTTGAATGAAATTCTGCCAATCTCAGAAGTGTTTTTGCTATGTACTTTTAGCTCTGAGATTATCAGAATCTAAATTTATTTTCAGAGGATAAAATTACACTTATTCTGTCGCTTTAAAGAATATTATAGGCTTAATTAGAAGTTAAGAAAAGAAGAAGAATGATTTAATTACATCAATTTTCTTCTTTTTTCTGTTTTTGTGATAAAATCATCTATTATGTTTGCTGTTCTCATGGGATGAATCATGTGATATAAATGTTCACGGAAAAAGTCTTTTTCGTTTCTATCTGTTACATTTAATACTTCCACACCTTCACTTTCATACAAACGTGGAACATATTTAGCAACACCATCTCGATCGCTTTTAATGATAAGGATAGGAATATGGTATTTAGCCATATTAAATAAACCGACCTGATGGTCGAATTTATATGATTCTTGAATAGCTGAATGTGCTTGAATTACAAAAATTTTTGCAGGAACCTTATTGAGTGCTTTCTCGATTGGTATTCGATTGAGCTGTGGTAATGAGTCCATCGTTGTCATTAAAAATACGATTCGACTTTTTATAGATTTCCAAACGCCTTTGTCGCCAATGGTATCTTGTGAAATCAAACTTTTCATTAATGCGATACTTCTTTTGCGAACACCTTTTTTCGTATCTAATGGTACAATTCTACGAAATGCATAAAATAATGGTTTTTCAATAAGATTATCAGTGATAGACATCGAAGGAACAATCACATCATCTAAAAAGCCCAATAAAGCATGTTTGGTTTCTTCTCCAAAGAATGGATTGGCGCCAATTCTTCCATGTAAATATTTTTTTATTCCAGGATAATCATCAATTTTTCTATCCATCATGAGAAAATAAGTATTTCCCATGGAATGGTCAAATAGATAAACCGGATGGCCTTTTGAGCCAAAAAATTCTACCACTGCTTCGATATTTTTAGATACATGCTTTGAATAATCATCGATAGGTAAATCAGAAGGAATAGAACCATAATGCATGGCTGCTGCAATATATTTTGAAGAGGCAATATTGGTCAATAATCCATCAAAAGAATTCAATCCCAAAAATCCGTGAATAAGAATGATTACCGGTAATTTTTCTTTAGCATTTTCTTTGTAAGGATTGGGTAAATCTATTACAATATTACTAACTCCATAAGGCGTTTCGCGTTGTACGGTAATCGTTGGCCATGTGAGTGCTTTGTCATCTATAAATACGGTTAATCTATTTTTTACATCGTCTATAAATCGGATAAAACTTGGGCTTTCATTGGGTTGTCCATACGTACTGTAAAGCCAAGCTAAGGTTCTTCGTTTATCGGCTTTAGTGGCTAAAAATGCGACTCTTCTAGATTTTAATAAGAAAGATGGCGTTGCGGTAATTCTTTTATCTTTTCCGAGTGTAACTAAGGTGAAAATTTCGTTGGAATCAAACGCTTTTGAGTTTCGCTCAATACCACCAATTCTTCCATTAGGGTTTGATGCTAAGAAAACATAGTCAAATCCTGTTTTTCCATTTTCGTCTAAAAAATTTTGAATAGAAGTATTTAATTCGATTAAGGTATTTTCTATGTTAGTTTCATCTAGGGATCGACCAAAGATCTGTTCTGTTTTTACGAATCCGTTTTTTATTAAAGTTTTTAAAAATTCAGCAGCTGTGAACATTCCTTCCAATCCAGTTTGTGTTCTTAATGGTGAATTCAAGAATGTATAATAAATATATTCAGGATTTTTAATTCTGTGATAGTTTTCTGCAATCTTTTTATAAGCACCAACAGGTGATTGTCCATGAGATAAACACACGAAAAATTTTTGTTTTTTGCTGGTTAGTTCATTGGTGTATTTTACAAAATCAATGCTTACAGCTTTGTCAAACTCTTCTTGTGTTTTAAAGTATCTTGTGTCCGGTGCAATGTATGTGTGGTAGGATTCTTCTGATTGGCTCATTAAATAAAATAAATTAGGTGTGCTAAAAATAAATAATAATCATTGTTAATGCAATGGTTTTGAAAATTTCAGTACTATACAAGAGTAATTTTTTTTGGAATTTTAAATAAGCGGTATTCTATCCAACAATGATTTTTTCTCAATGAAATAAATTAAATAATCGTTTATAATTTCTTTGGATACTCTTTTGAGTACGTTTAATTTTTCTTTTAATGGATCTACTTGTGCGCCATGTTTCCAAAAACGATAACAAACATGTGGACCAGTTGCCAATCCTGTGCTGCCTACATATCCAATTACTTGCCCTTGTTGTACGCGTACACCATTGCGTATGCCTCGAGCAAAACGACTCATGTGTAAGTATTGAGTTTCGTAGGTTTTGTCGTGTCGGATTTTTACGTAATTACCATTGTTTTGTTTAAACTCACAAGCAATAACTACACCACTTGATGTTGCCACAATAGGTGTACCAGTTGGAGCCGCAAAATCAGTACCTAAATGTGCTTTTTCAACTTGCAAAATGGGATGAAAACGTTTTAGATTAAATCGAGAAACTATATTTCCTCCTTTTTGTAAGGGTGATTTCAAGAAGGAAGTTTTGTAATAGTTTCCTTTTTCGTCAGTATATTGGTAGCTGCTATCATCTTTAATAAAATAATCGATAGCATAGAATTTTTTATTTTTAGTTTTACAACAGATTGCTTTTAGTTGCCCATTTTCTAAAAATCTTCCATTAATACTTAGTTGGTTATACATGAATTGTAAGGTGTCGCCTTTGCGTAGTTTATTGACGTTAAATTTTCCGCCAAAGGCTTTATTGATATGGTCAATTATTTTATTGTCGAGTTTGTTTTCTTTTAGTGTTTTTGCAATGGATTTTTGGATGACAGCAGCAAAATAAATTTCTGTGGTGTCAATTGCTTTTTCGTAAAGTGTAATATGTAAAGGATGATAATAAATAGGCTTGTATTTTTTGTTTTTTTTCTTTTTCTTCTGATTGATATTGGTTTCTACTTGATTGTATTGAACTAAAGTAGTATCGGTGCAGTTGGCAATGATATATTCAAATTCAGACACTTTAAACGCTAAATAGTGCAATTCTGAAGATGAATCTGTCTCTTTCGTGATGGTAAAATATTTATGTTTTGGCTTGATACTGTTTAGGTCTATGTATTCTTTTGTTTCTTCAATAAACTGTTGGTATTGCTGTTTATCTAACTTCAATGTTTTAAATATTTTTTGGATATTATCTCTTCGTCCCACTTCTTTTTCTTTTACTAGAAAACTATCTACAACAATATCTAAAAAAGTACTGTTGCTGCTGTCAATACATGGTTTTTCTATTGAAGATGGTTGTTGTTTATTTTGGGCAATAGATTTCTGTTCTTGTTTCTGAGAACATGCATAAAAAAAGAAAAAGATAAACAAATAAACTAAACGTTGTTTCGGCATTTATAGGCTTAGTTGAAAAGTAAATATACTACATTTTCTGTATTCTAAATTTGATTTATGATAAAGAATTGTACAATAGAAAATAGGACTAAAATGAGTTGGATAACTTATTTTTTATTTAAAAATTAACAAATATAAAACAGGAATAGCGAGCAAAAGCCTAATGATTTCAAGTATTACAGACCATTTCTGCTTTTCAAATAAAGTTCCAATGGTGATGGTAGAAAGTATAATAAATGCAACACCTATTATTTTTTTAGTAAAATTAAATTGTTCGACTTCAAATAAAAAATACGAAACAAAAGCCAACATCAATAAAAACTGGATGACAATATATGTTTGAACAGCAATACTACTTTTTACATCATATAATTTTCTATTGATGTCAATTTCTTTTGGTTCAATGGTGCCCCCTAAATAATCAGGTCGCCAACCTGGTGGCTGAATTAAAATGAACAAAGCATCTTTTACTGTTTTTACTTTTGCAAGTTGTTTTGTAATCCAGCTATAATAATCAAAATTGGCTATGGCTATATTCCAGCTGTTTAATGGAGATGTAATTCCATAATGTACAGTTTCTTCTTCTTCTTGAAATGTACCAAAAATTCTGTCATAAATAATGAACGTGCCACCATGGTTTTTGTCGATGTATTTTGGATTCACACCATGATGCACACGATGATGTGATGGCGTATTGAAAATAAACTCAAACCATTTCGGAAACTTATGAATCATGCGTGTGTGTATCCAAAATTGATAAAGTGTTTGTATTTGCGAAACCAGGAGAAATGAAACAGGATCGAAGCCAATAAAAGCCAAAGGTAAATAAAACCAAAATGAACCAAATACTTGTGTGGCAGATTGCCGTAAGGCTACCGATAAATTGTATTCTTCGCTTTGATGATGCACCACATGTGTACCCCATAAAATACTAATTTCATGAGAAAGACGATGAAACCAATAGTAAAAAAAATCAACAGCAAACAATAGCAATAACCAAGAATACCAAGTGAGAGGAATAGTGGTGATTCGATAATGTTCATAGATGTAGATGTACACTCCAACATTTAGCAATTTCAGCAAAACGCCAGTTACTTGTTGTACGATTCCTGTGTTGATATTACTAATAGAATCGTTTAAACGATAGTAGTTGGTTTTTTTTATTTTATCGATGATTAATTCGATGGCAATTAAAATAAAAAATGCAGGAATGGAATAAACGATCAGCGATTTCATTTCAAAAGCTTAGGATTAAAATCAAGTAAGATAATGTTATAATCTATTTACTTAAAGATAGGAATAAAATGAAAATATATGCGATGAGGAAGTAATTTATTTTTTTTCAGCTTCTTCCATAAAAATGTATAAATCTTCGCTGTCGTTTTTCATCCAATAATGTTCGCGTGCAAACTTTTCCATTTTTCCAATGCCAGAAAATAATTCTTCTTTTTCTTTTTTAATTTTGAAAATTTCTTGTGAATAGTAGGCTTCTTCTTTTTCAAGTTCGCGTAGTTGCATCGCTAATTTAAATTGCGCATACATGGTATTTTGCGAAAAAAAAGCCCAGTAAATGAAATAACCCAAAATCAATAAGAAAAATTTATTTCTCAATAGCGCTGGAATTTTTTCTTTCAATTTTGGATCGATAATAGGCATGATGTAAAAGTAGTAAGTATTTCGAGAAAATGAAATGACATTTATAAACGCTTGTTTGTTTTTATTTTTAAGACTTTTATCCAATAGGTAAACGGAATAGGAATGATGTAAAATTAAAAATGGCTTGCTAAAATAAATTAACAAGCCACTTAATATTTTTAGTTGTTTATAAAGCAGCTATTCCTGCTTCTGCAACAAGTTGATCGTTTTCCACAGTGGAACCGGAAACACCTATGCCACCAATTACGACATCTCCTGATTTTATTGGCAAACCACCCGGAAAAGTAATTAAACCACCATTAGAATGTTCGATGTTGTATAATGGTCCGCCTGGTTGTGAAAGTTCACCAATAACACCTGTTGGAAAATTAAAAAAACGTGCTGTTTTTGCTTTTTTAATGGAAATGTCAATGCTGCCTAACCATGCGTCGTCCATGCGTGCAAATGCTTTTAAGTTAGCACCCGCATCCACAATTGCGATGTTCATTTTAGTGTCGATTTCTGCTGCTTTTTTCTTTGCTGCTGCAATAATTTTTTCTGCTTGTTCGAGGGTAATGTCCATGATTTTTTTTAATTAGTTTGATGTATTTGTAAAATGCTGTAAAAGTCTAAATTTTTAATTATCGGTTGGTTTCCTTGCCAACCGAAATACAAATGTTTGGTAAGCGAGAACACCGACCAATAGAATCTATTTCTTAAAAAAATCGATATCCTTTTCCTGGATAGAATGCTTCGTCGCCCAATTCTTCTTCGATGCGCAACAACTGATTGTATTTTGCCATTCTATCACTTCTTGAAGCTGAACCTGTTTTGATTTGTCCGCAATTTAAGGCAACGGCTAAATCGGCAATGGTGCTGTCTTCAGTTTCTCCACTACGATGACTCATAACGGAAGTATATTTATTTCTATGGGCTAAGTCAACGGCTTCCATGGTTTCTGTTAATGAACCAATTTGATTCACTTTGACTAAAATAGAATTAGCGATATTATTTTTAACACCTTCGCTTAATCTTTTTACATTGGTTACAAATAAATCATCTCCAACCAATTGGCATTTATTTCCTATGGTTTCGGTTAATAATTTCCAACCTTTCCAATCGTCTTCTGCTAAGCCATCTTCAATAGAAATAATTGGATATTTTTTTACCCATTTTGCCCAATAATCAACCATTTCTTCACTCGTCAATATTTTATTATCGGATTTATGGAAAATGTATTTTTTCTTTTTAGCATCATAAAACTCAGATGCAGCTGCATCCATTGCAATTTTAATTTGTTCGCCTGGTTTGTATCCAGCACTTTCAATGGCTTTTAATACCGTTTCAATCGCTTCTTCATTGCTTTTTATTTCTGGTGCAAATCCGCCTTCGTCGCCTACATTGGTAGAGTAGCCTTTGGCTTTTAAAACTTTTTTTAGGTTATGAAAAATTTCAACGCCCATTCTTAGTCCATCCGAGAAAGTGCTGGCGCCTACAGGCACAATCATAAATTCTTGAAAGTCAATTTTGTTATCGGCATGTGCACCACCATTTAAAATATTCATTAACGGAATAGGTAAGGTACGTGCATTGGTGCCACCAACATATCTATACAATGGCAAGCCTGCCACTTGAGCGCCAGCTTTTGCGGCAGCTAAAGAAACAGCTAAAATTGCATTTGCACCAAATTTCTTTTTGTTTTCTGTGCCATCTAATTCCAATAAAATAGTATCTATTTCGCGTTGGTTTAAAACGTTTTCACCAACTAAGGCTTCCGCAATAAAAGTGTTAACGTTGTTTACTGCTTTTTGAACGCCTTTTCCCATATAGGCCTTGCCGCCATCGCGCAATTCTACCGCTTCATGTGTGCCGGTAGATGCACCTGAAGGTACTGCTGCTCTACCCAAAAAGCCACTTTCAGTAATTACGTCTGCTTCAACAGTAGGATTGCCTCGTGAATCTAAGATTTGTCTAGCTCTAACGGAGATAATATGATTCATACAATTTAAAATATAAGTTTATGATGGATTTTTTAAATTTTACCGATGTACAAAAAGGTGTTATATGCAAAAGTAACCATTTCATTTTGTTTGTACGAATTAAATAAATGTGTGATAGCATTTTTTAACTGTGGAAAATTTTTATCGGATGTATTTGGCATATAGGATGATGAAATAATCCGGCCAATTAATCCTTCTAAATTGAACTGTTGTTCATGATGAAATGTGAATTTATTAAATGTATGTGGCGTGTAAAAATCTTGAATAATTTCTGGAGAAATATTGCGATGTGAAATTTTAGTATAATCAATGGAATATTCCATAATCAGTTTTTCATAAGCTTGCATAAAAATATCTGTTTCATTGCGGTCGTTCCAAATTAAACATAAATGTGCTTCGTTGGCCGCAATTCGTTGGAATTCTAATTTTGTTCTTGTTCTGTCGAACCAATGAAAGGCTTGTGCACAAACTATTAAATCAATGCTGTTGTTCGGCAAGGTAGTTGCTTCTGAACTTCCATGTATGCTCTTGAAATTGCTATACTCATTTAGAAATCCTTCAGCTGCTTTGCGCATGGGTTCGTTGGGTTCAACGCCATATACAGTGTTTCCATTTTCGAGGAATAGTTTTGATGACAAACCGGTTCCGCTTCCAATGTCTGCTATTGTATCATCTGGCTTTAAGCCTATTTCTAATTGGAGTGCAGGAATAATTTCAACTGGATATCCAGGTCTGAATTGTATGTAATTTTGAACTCTTGATGAAAAACGTTGTTTGTAATCCATGTGTAATTTTGCAGTTTAAAAATACAAATTTTGCATTATATCTGTAAAATTACAAAGATAAAAATTATTTCTTAACTTGAAATTTGCATTAAGAATGAACTAATTTAAAAATCAAGGCATTTTAATTAAATATACTTAATGTGTTACTAACGCTCGATTAATAGCAGGTATTTATTTTTGTAGTATCAAAAAATGTAAATAACATGGACACAACTAAAAAATTTCAAGAAGCATTTGATAAATTATTCAGCGATTTTAATGCAAAAATTGAAGAAGTTAGAAGTAACTTTTTAAATCTTAAAGAAGATGTAAAAGTTCAAGTAGATGGACAGAAAGAAAATTTGCAAGAATATGGTGAAAAAATAAAAGGCAGAATTTCACAAATAGTAGATGTGGACAAAGTTCGCGCTAATATTTTAGCAGAAGCTGAAAATGTTGTAGATGATGCAAAAGTAAGAATAGAAAAAGCATTTCAATTTGTAAATGAACAAATTCAAAGTGGAGAAAAAAGAGCTAAAAAAGCTGCCGCTAATTTCTCTAAAAAAGCGGATAAGTTTACAGATGAATTAGAAGATGATGTAAAAAAAGCAACGGCTGACTTGCAAAAAAAAGCAGATAAATTCGCTAATAAAGTGGAAAAAGATGTAAAAAAAGCAACTGCAGGGTTACAAAAAAATGTAGCAAAAGCGACGAAAGAAGCGGAGAAAAACATCAACAAAGTAAAAAAACAAGTGGAAACAAAAGTTGAAAAAGTAAGCAAAGAAGTGAAAGCATCTACAGCAAAAGCTACTAAAGAAGTGAAAATGAAAGTGGCGAAAGCTCCGGTAAAAAATGTAGTAACTCCAGCTCCTAAAAAAACAACAACACCAGCTCCTAAAAAAGCTGCTGCTCCAGTAAAAAAAGCAGCGGTACCAGCAAAAAAAGCAGCTGTTCCTGCTAAGAAAGCACCGGCTAAAAAGAAAGCAACTAAGTAATTAGTGATTAATAATTCTTTGGATTTTATTTGGTTAGTAAAATCATAGGTTCACCATTTGGTGAACCTATTTTTTATAAAGTCAACAAATAAAAGTCAAACATTTTTTTTTAATCTAAAGCTCTTGGATAGCCGTCATCACTCTGTCAACAATAGCATTGCAATACACTAAATTAAATTCAAATAATTCGGTAGCAGCATACGATTTTTTAATTTCAGCTTGCAAAGCGTTTTTTGCTCTGTTGAGTCTTATTTTGACGTTTGCTTCTGAAATATTTAAAAGTTCAGCCGTTTCAGCTGTGCTCATTGCATTGATTTCTCGTAGAGAAAACACCATTCTGTATTCCAATGGCAAGGTGGCAAGAGCTTTTTCAATAATATGTCCTAATTCATAATTCTGAATGGACTTTTCTGGATGCTGTTGCGCATTATTCGTAAACATCGGTTCTGCTTGGTCGTGTATATCATGCATGATTTCATTTTTAAAACTTGATTTTTGTCTTTTCTTATAACAATGATTAATCATAATTCGGCTAATCCATGTTTTGAATTGTGCGCGACCTTCAAAGCTTGAAAGACTTTTATAGGCGTCAATAAAAGTGTCTTGCATTAAGTCTTGCGTGTCTTCATGATTATAATTGTACGAACGTCCTATCTTATATAAATATGAATTAAATCTCCGTATAATAATTTCATAAAGCGATTTTTCTCCATTTAAAATGCTACTAATAATTTCTATTTCTGTCAGTTGTTCAATTTGCTTCATCAGATTTCTATTTTTTGGTTACATAATTTTAGATATTTTAGCCATCGAAAATGCGGCAATCGCCATTGCTAAATCTCTCACAGCTACATCTACAAAGTTAAAGCCCACTAGTAAGCTAAGTGCAATAGATGTTAGCCACGCAGCAACTATGTAGCCACCTATTTCTGGTTTTTTGAGTACAATGAATCCGGCAATAATTTCAATGACGCCAACTATCATCATAAAGGTAGCTGCAGAAAATGGCAATATTCCAGCTAATGTAGGATTGATGTATTGTTCCCAATTGGTCAATATGTTCAAAAATTTGTCGGCACCTGCAACAATGGGTATTACAACAAATGTGTATTTCAACAAGTAAAATGTTGGTGCTAATGCTTGATTGGTTGTTCTGTTTTCCATCTTATTTATATTTAATTGTTCATCTTATTAGAGTATATGAAAACTAAAAAGGTTACAATTAAATATGATTTTTAGGAAAAGAACCGATGAAATTTATTTTTTAAATAATTTTTCAATGCTCTTTCCAATTTTTTGTATGGTTTCAATGCCTTTGTTTAATGGTTCTGCATTAACATCTTCCAATCCTTCCAATCGATAGGTTTGCTCATATTGTTGAGGAAAAATAACCAATTTACTGTGTTGGCTAAAATGTTTTTCTAATTTTAAAGGAATATTTTCCAAATAAGTCATGTGAGATGCAGCGCCTTTTCTTGCTGAAACTAGCACCATTAAATCATCTTCTTGAATAAATCTAGAAATAATTAAAAAATCATCCCAATCATTGAAGTAATTTATTTTTATTGGTGTTGAAATGTTTTCTGTTGTTAAAATTCGGTTGACTGCTTTTTCTGTAAACTCATTACAAAATAATTGGATTGGAATAGATAATTCTTGCGAAAGCTTGGTTATTTTAGAAATCCAATGTTTGAAACCGAATTCATGTTCAGCCAAAGGTGGAGCAGCTACTATTATTCTTTTAAGTTGAACCAATGCTTTTTCAATGGAACAAATAAAAATACTTTTATCTGTATTGTTTAAAATAGCATCTAATTTGTCTCCTGTTATTTTTTGGACCAATCCAGCTTTTCGTGGCCATCCTAACAAGATGATATCAGCCATAATTTCGCGAGAAATACGGATGATGCCACTTGCGGTGTTGTGGTCAATCGTACTGATGGTATTAATCTTTGTTTCTGTAGCTGCCGCTAATTTTACATATTCATCTAATTTGTTTCTTGTTTTAAGGATGTTTAATTCTGCTTCTTCATTATTAGAAACTACCGATAGGATTGATAACGGATGTATTGATTTTTTATCTTTTATTATGATGGCTAATTCCAATATTTTTTCTATATTTTCTACATTGGCAATGGGCAATAAAAGATGTTCGTCATTCACAAAATTTGATTTAATAATCGCATCGTCAATCGCATCGTCGTTCGATATAATAATTTCTTTAGCGGCACGTTCCGTTGCAAATGATGCAACAATGCAGGTAATCAAAATTAAAATGATGGTTCCATTTAAAATATTTTCATCTAAGATGCCTTCATTAAATCCTACTAAAATTACGGCTAAAGTTGCTGCAGCATGTGCGCCACTTAATCCAAAAATTAATTGACGTTGTGCATTGGAATAGTTGAAAATTAATTGTGTAAAAAAAGCAGCTAGCCATTTTCCCAAAATGGCAACAATAGAAAGTGTACCAGCAATTATTAAAGCCATTGGACCAGATAATAAAACACGCACATCGACCAACATACCTACACTAATTAAAAAGAATGGAATAAATAATGAGTTTCCCAGAAACTCAATCCGATTCATTAATGCTGATGAGTGTGGAATGAGTTTGTTTAAAGCTAATCCGGCAACGAATGCTCCAATAATTGGTTCTACGCCGGCTACTTCAGCCAAAAATGCGGCAAAGAAAACAACCGATAAGACAAAGATATAATGAGAATGTTTTTCACTTTCTAATTTGCTAAAAAACCATTTCGCAATTCTTGGTACAAGTAGAAACATAATTGCCGAAAAAATAGATAAAGAAATAGATAGTCGAATCCAAAATTCACTAGACAAATTACCTTGACTTTTACCCATAATAACCGCAAGAATAATTAATACTGCCGTGTCGGTTAAAATGGTTCCACCAACCGTAATGGCAACTGCTTGATTTTTAGAAATACCAAATTTACTGACAATAGGATAAGCCACTAACGTGTGTGTGGCAAACATACTTGCTGTTAAAAAACTGGCATCAAAATTATATCCTAATAAATAATAGCATACAGGAAATCCAATGCTTAGTGGAATAATAAAAGTAAAAAATCCGAACGCTACACTTTTGTTTCTATTTAGTTTAAATTCATTTAAATCCAACTCTAACCCAGCAATAAACATGATATACAATAATCCTATGGTGGAAAACAAATCAATGGCTGAATTTTTAGCAAGGATATTAAACCCTTCTGGTCCAATCACTACACCGGAAATAATTAAACCGATAATTCCAGGAATATTTATTTTGCGCAATAAAATTGGGGATAATAAAATAATAAATAAGATAAGTGAAAAAACCAATACTGGATTTTTCAATGGTAGCTCAAATTCATGTGCCAAATGGCTAAAGAAATCAATCATAATTTATAATTTTTAGTTATAAAGAATTTACCGTAGAATGCAAGATTCTATTTAATATATAAATCGAATTAATGTTAATTCTAGTTATTGGCCACAGCGGCAACCTTTTGTCTTTTTTGTTGCTCGTGTAATTCTCTAAATAAACCACGTGCAATGAGCAGTTTCATGATTTCGTTGGTGCCAGCGTAAATACGTGCCACTCTATTATCTGCATACGCTCTGCCTATAAAATATTCCCACATATAACCATAACCACCATGTAATTGTAAGCACTCATCAACCAAGCTAAAGTGCATATCCGTACAAGAAGATTTCGCCATAGAGGCTGTTTCAGCACTCAATGTACCTTTTACATAAAGTTCCACACACCGATCAATAAATGTTTGGTGTATTTGTAAATTAGTGGCTAATTCAGCTAATTTAAATTGGGTATTTTGGAAGCTGGCAATTGGTTGCTTAAAAGCAGTTCTTGAAGAAACATATTGAATTGTATTCTCAAGCGCACCTTCTGCCGCACCACATGACATCAACGCAACCGATAATCGTTCTCTGCTTAATTTCTGCATCATGTAGATAAATCCTTTTCCCACTTCACCTAATAAGTTTGCTTTTGGAATTTGTACATTGTCGAAAAATAATTCACAAGTATCTTGCGCTTTCATTCCCACCTTTTTAAAAGGCTTACCTTTGGAGTATCCTGCTCTGGTAGATTCAATTATAAATAAAGAAATACCATTGTCTTTTCCATCAATAAGTGTACGTGCTGCAATAATGGCCATGTCGCTCATGTATCCATTGGTGATAAATGTTTTTTGTCCATTTATTACGTAGTGGTCGCCCATATCCATAGCTGTTGTTTTTAAGGCTTGTAAATCGCTGCCACAACTAGGTTCTGTCATGCCAATAGCGGTAATGGCTTCTCCACTCACCATTTTGGGCAACCATTCATGTTTTTGCTCTTCAGAACCAAAATCTATGATATAAGGTGCCACGATATCTGAATGTAAGAAAAAACCTGGTCCGGTATAACCTGATTTTGAAATTTCTTCCGTAATTAAAGCACAGAATGAAAAATCTAATCCAGCACCACCATATTCGCTGGGTACATCTAAGCATAATAATCCGGTTTCTCCAGCTTTGGTCCATACTTCACGACTTACTTGTCCTTGCTCTTCCCATTCTGCATGGTAAGGCATAATTTCTTTCTCAATAAATTGTTGACACATTTTTTGCAACATCAGATGCTCTTCTGAGCTATATACATCTCTTTTTAATTTAATATTTGAAAACATAAAAAAAACGAATTTGGATAAAAATACACAAAAAAATCGAAAAATTAGGCTAGTTTTTGTGGTATATTGATGTCATTTAATGCTGTAAAATGTCTTGCTTTTCAATATAAAACGTACATTTGTACAAAATAAAATAGATATGTTATTAATAAACAAAGATATGGTGGTAAGTGTCCACTATGAACTAAAAGTAGATAAAGAAGGTGAGTTAGTTACAGCAGACAAATCAAATCCTGAACAACCTTTGGTATATTTACATGGAGCAGGCATGTTATTGCCGGAATTCGAAATCAATTTGGCTGGTAAAACGACTGGAGATAGTGTGTCTTTTAAAATTGCTGCTGAAAATGGGTATGGTGTTCGTAATGAACAAGAGATTGTTAAAATGAGTATTGATAGCTTTAAAGATGCAGAAGGAAATATTGATACCGATATGGTACGTGTGGGCAATGTATTGCCAATGATGGACGATCAAGGTCGTCAATTTCAAGGAATAGTGTGTGATGTAACTGCTGAAGAAGTGATCATGGATTTTAATCATCCAATGGCAGGCAAAGAATTAAACTTTACAGTTACTGTGGCAGAAGTTCGTGCTGCGACAGCTGATGAAATTTCTCATGGTCATGTGCATGGAGCTGGTGGACATCACCATTAATTATGGCACTTAATCAATCAAACGTAAATCTCACTTTCATAGTGAGATTTTTTTATGCTATTCACTCAATACTTGAAACATAGCTTTGGCTTTTAATAAACACTCTTCGTATTCCTTTTCGGCATTGCTATCAATAGTAATTGCACTTCCGGTGTGCATGGATACGTATTTATTTTTACTGTTGTATAAAATACTTCGTATCACCACATTGAAATCAAAATTTCCTTTAGGCGTGAGGTAGCCAACGGCACCAGAATATAAACCTCGATTATTTTTTTCGTATTTTTCGATTAATTGCATGGCAGCAATTTTTGGTGCGCCTGTCATGGAACCCATAGGAAAAACAGCTCTAATGATATCGGTGAATGAAAGTTTAGTATCAATTTTACAAGTAATGGTAGATATCATCTGATGTACTTGTTCGAACGAGTAAATACCAAATAATTCTTCTACTTCCACTGAATTTTTTTGTGCAATGCGGGCAAAATCATTTCGTACTAAATCTACTATCATCACATTTTCGCTTCGCTCTTTTTCGTCAAAAAATAATTGTTGCTTAATAAAGTTGTCTTCTTTTACATCATGTAAGATTCTTTTTCTCGTGCCTTTAATTGGTTGAGAGACTAACACATTATTTTGTTTTTTTAAAAATCGTTCCGGCGATGCACACAATAGATAATTATGTTCTGTTTTGTAAAATGAAGTAAACGGCGCTTTGGAAAGTTTATTTAATTTATTAAAAACTTCAACCGGTTGAATGCTTTTGTTTTCTAAATAAAATTCTTGACAGAAATTCATTTCGTAAATATCACCACGTTGGATATGCTGTTTAATTTGTTCAATTTTTAATAAATATTCTTTCTTACTTATACGATGTTTTATTTCATTTTTTGAAGGAATATATGACGAAGGATATACTATTATTTTTTTGATAAGTTGATGAAAATCTTCCAGATGATTTGGTTGAGTGATGCCAATTTCTACGACGTTGTTTTCAATTTTTATAATGAATTTTGGAACGAAAAAATGAATGATTGGTTGTTCTATAAAATCAATTTTTGGAGAAGTAGAAATTGATTCAATTTCATTTTTTAAATCATAATTTAAAAATCCAAAAATCCAATCGTTCTGTTTTTTTTGAAAATGATGCAGTTGTTCTAAACTATTCGAGTTTTCTATACACACATTAAGTGCATCAATGGCAAAAAGAGAACCGAAGGTAGAATACGGATAATTGGGATAATTATTGGAATCTAAATAACAAAAATAATCTACGGAATTGGATACATCTAAGAGTTGATGTTTAAATTTTTCGATATCATCAACGGCAAGCGTATGAAAAATTCGCATGTTTTTTTGTGATTTTGTTTCGCACAAATCTAAGCGATTGCACTGGAATCTTCCAAATCGATCAGTTGCTCTCTTCCTGGACCATTAGATACCATACTCACTTTAGTTTGTAAATAGTCTTCAAGGAAGTTTATGTAATCTTGCAATTCAATAGGTAAGGTTCGATTGTTTTCGAGATTTCCCCAACTTTTGAAATATTCAAATATAGGTTTAATCTCTTTGTTCACCATGTCGAAAGGTAATTCATTGGTTTCGATTCCGTCATACTGATAGTTTGTGCAAACACCAAACTCACCAAATGCGTTTAAAATATCTGCTTTTGTGATGATTAATTTGGTTACGCCATTAATCAAACAGGTATAATGTAATGCAGGTAAATCAATCCAACCACATCTGCGTGGTCTGCCAGTAGTGGCTCCAAATTCTGCTCCTTCTTTACGTAATTTTTCACCGATTTCGTCTTCTAATTCAGATGGAAAAGGTCCACTTCCCACACGTGTGCAATATGCCTTGGTGATGCCAATGACATCGCCAATATTTTGTGGTGAAATGCCTAATCCAGTGCAAACAGCAGCACTGATGGTGTTTGAAGAGGTAACAAATGGATACGTGCCAAAGTCAATATCTAACATGGAACCTTGAGCACCTTCCGCCAATATTTTTTTTCCAGATTTTAAAGCGTCATTGATGAAATAAACCGATTCAACTTGCTGGTAGTTTTTTAATTTTTCAATGGCTTCTAACCAATCCACTTCTGCTTCTTCTAATTCAAAATTGTAATTATAAACTTGTAAGAGTTGAAGATGTTTGGATTTTAATAACTCATATTTTACCATGAAATCATCTTGTAAAATATCTCCGATGCGCAATCCATTTCTACCGGTTTTGTCCATATATGTTGGTCCAATACCTTTCAGTGTAGATCCAATTTTTGAAGTACCTTTAGCGTGTTCCGAAGCTGCATCTAAAATTTTATGTGTCGGTAAAATTAAGTTGGCTCTTTTTGAGATAATCAATCGTTCTTTTACGGGAATGCCTTGGCTTTCTAAGTTCTCTATTTCTTTTAATATTGTAATTGGATCAATAACCACTCCATTGCCGATGTAATTGGTTTTTCCATCTCTAAAAATACCAGAAGGAATGGTGTGTAAAACGTGTTTTTTGCCATCAATATACAAGGTGTGTCCAGCGTTAGGGCCACCTTGGAAGCGTGCAATAATGTCATATCTGTCAGCCAGATAATCTACGATTTTTCCTTTTCCTTCATCGCCCCATTGCAAGCCTAATATAACATCTACCATAAAAAAAATACTAAAAAAATAAACAATTTATTATGCTATGAAATTGAGGAATTTATTTAGTATAAACAATTTTTGTAGATAAAATAATTATTAGTGTTTAGAAGTTGATAGCTTTGGAGTGAAACGCATCCATGCTCTTTCATGAAAATAATACAATATAATTTTAGTTACTAACTCAGTAGCTCCAATTTTTAAAGCTTGGGCATAATCGCCGGTAATAAAGGTGGCAATAATAATGGTATCTAAAGTGCCAAAAAATCGCCAACTTACACCTTTTATAAAACTTCTATAATGTTCTTCCTGAATTTCTAGTAAATTTCTAGTTTCATCATCAATACAAGGCCGATTTTCGAGGTTCACTATTTCACGAATATTTGTGCCCCATTTTATGCGTATCCAGATACGCTCATGAAAATAAAACAGGATTATTTTGGTAAAAACCTCAATAAATCCAATTTTTAATGAATTGCCAATATGACCTGTATATATGAATGACAGTAAGATGGTATCTGCCGTGGCAACCACTCTCCAAGTGATGCCTTTTAGGAAGCTAATATGATGTTTTAAATCCATAATTTTCATTTTAATGACACAAACCTACTTAATCTACTTAAATTATAGACTATGTATAGTATTAAGATAAAGTTAATGATGTTATTTAGAAATTTGTATTTTTAGAAAAATAAAAAAATGGATACTATGTTGACAAATTACTGGATATGGTTGGCGATTGCTTCGAGCATTTTAACCAATATTGGATTTAAATTAGCTGCCATGGTGACCAATCATCCAACTAAAAAATGGATGACGTTTGCTGTAGCACTTATTTTTGGATTAATTAATTCTGTGTGTATGACAGAAGCTTTAAAAACCATACCATTAAACATTGCCAGTGCTTTGTTTTTTTCGCTGACCATTATTGGTTTATTATTTTCCGCTCATTTTATTTTTCATGATGCCATTACTTGGAAACAAATGGTGGGTACTTGTGTCATTATTGTAGGTGTTATTTTAATTAATCTATAACTATTCAATCTTCTGTTTTTTTCTTTTTGGCTTTATTAGGATTGATGTGCACGATATCGTATATTATTTCGGTTTCTTTGAAAAAATAATTTTTGAGTTGCTTTAATCGTGTTTCAAACTCTTTGAATTTTTTTTGAGGAGCAGCTGTCCACATACATTCAGCCAAGGCAACCAATCGCGGAAAAACCATATATTCTAATTCTGTAGAATCTTTTATAAATTGTGTGGGCGCACATGCTTGAGCACCGATAATTTTAGCTTTTATTGGAGCCTCTTTTATTTTTGAAATGGGATTAAACGCATAAGCTTTGTCGAGTGGAAGATAGGTCATATATAATGCTTTCTTTTCATCATCCCAATATTGTTGAAAATCTAATGAGCAATAATTTTTGGGAGATTGAATGATGGATTTACCTAATTGTGCTAATGTGCTTGCATTTTTTTTACTGTTGTAAGCTTGATAAATTCCATTGTTGAGCACATTTACATCTCTTTCAATGCCAATTTTATTTTTTGATATCAAATATTGTTCAATTTCTTTTTTATAGTTTTTATAAAAATTTAAATGGATGTATTTCCCTTGGAACAAGCTTGTTATTTCATCCAAACATTTTTTTTGTTGTGCAAAGTTGCTGTCATTTAAAAAGGAAGGAATCGCTAAATTAATTTCAGGAATTATATTAATGAATCGTTCGTTGGCATATTGTACTACTTCTTGCATGGCTGCCATGGAATAGGCTTGTTCCGCAATGCCATCTATGTTGGTTTGTTTTAATTGTAAATGCCAGGAATGCTCATCCGTAAATTGTAAATGCAATTGATTTAATTTCAATAAGGCCATGGCATCTATGTAGCGTTTTATGGTAGAAATTGTTAAATTTCGATGGGCAACATCAATATGAAAACCGCGATAGGAGAAAGCCGGAATATCTTTTATGCTGACGCAATTTATTTTCTTAGATACGTTGAAATGCATCAATTGTTTTAAACTTTGAATGCCGTAAAACAAACCGACATTGGTGGTAGCCGTGATGTGAATCTGATTAGGTGAAATCGATAAAAAATATCCATCATTTGGAATGCTATCCACATTTGCCTTTAATAAGTTTAAAGAGATGAACGTGGCTGAAAATGGTACAATATTTATTTTTTTTTCTTTGACAAATGCGATTAAATCTTTTTGAAGCACTTGTGTTGCATTGTCGCCTCGAGCAATTTTAATATCCAATCCTTTGGAGAAATTAAACTGACCACTATCTAGTTTGATTTCGTTGGGTTTGGGTATAATCGGAATTTGTGCGTAACCTATGGCACAATTAAAAAGTAGGCTAATAAAAATAGTCAATAATTTAGTGGTCATAAGTTGGCTATTAGTATGATATAATCTGTAAAATAAAGACTTATTTCAATAAAATAAGTTAAGATTTTTTATTTTCGCAGTTTTTATGATGGCAGTTGCCGTATAAAGTGAGGGAATGCGATTTTATGGATTGGTGAAACAATTCGCCGGCACTGGATTTTACTTGTTGTAAACGTGGGTCGCAAAACTCAAAAACGTGACCACAATCTATACAAATTAAATGATCGTGATTTCTGTTGCCATACGATTTTTCGTACATGGCATGGTTTTGTCCAAACTGATGTTTGGTTACTAATTCACATTGTACCAAAACATCTAATGTATTATATACAGTAGCTCGACTTACATTGAAATCATTGTTTTTCATTTGCAGGTACAACTCTTCCGCATCAAAGTGATCTTCTCGGTTATATATCTCTTCCAAGATAGAAAAACGCTCAGGTGTTTTGCGCTGTTTATTATTTTCTAAATAAGTAGAAAATATATGTTTTACTTCTGCGAAAAGTTTGGTATCCATTGCCATTAGGCAAAATTAGTAAATAGTTGGAAGTTATTGGAAAATGTTTTTTAAATAAATAAATAAATCCATCTAAAAATAGAATTAGTTTTTTACCCAAAGCTGTCGCAAGTTTGTAGTATAGCGATAGCGTGGGAAACTTGTGACGATTAATAAATCAAGTTTTTATCTTGTTTAATAAAAAACTCCTCCAAAGCTGTCGCAAGTTTGTAGTATAGCGAAAGCGTGGGAAACTTGTGACGATTAATAAATCAAGTTTTTAACTTGTTTAATAAAAAACCCAAAGCTGTCCCAAAGCTGTCGCAAGTTTGTAGTATAGCGAAAGCGTGGGAAACTTGTGACGATTAATAAATCAAGTTTTTAACTTGTTTAATAAAAAACTCCTCCAAAGCTGTCGCAAGTTTGTAGTATAGCGAAAGCGTGGGAAACTTGTGACGATTAATAAATCAAGTTTTTAACTTGTTTAATAAAAAACCCAAAGCTGTCCCAAAGCTGTCGCAAGTTTGTAGTATAGCGAAAGCGTGGGAAACTTGTGACGATTAATAAATCAAGTTTTTAACTTGTTTAATAAAAAACTCCTCCAAAGCTGTCGCAAGTTTGTAGTATAGCGAAAGCGTGGGAAACTTGTGACGATTAATAAATCAAGTTTTTATCTTGTTTAATAAAAAACTCCTCCACCTTTGTTGGTTTGTAACCAACAAACTACGAGCAGTCGCAAGGTGATAACACTTTGCGAGCGCAAGTAGCAGGCAATTGATTATTCAATAATATCATCCTTTTTGTTTCGTTCATTCCCAATACTCAAATCTGAAATCATAAATCTAAATCTCTTCTCGAATGACCGAATTAACACCATCTATGGCTTTTAGTTTTTGAAGTAGTTTATTCACTTGGTCGTTGTCTTTTACAAAAACTTTTATGATGCCTTCAAAAATGCCTTCATTGGTTTCTAGAGAAATAGACTGCATATTTAATTTCATTTCTCCTGAAATGATAGTAGTCAATTTATTAATTATACCAATATCATCTAAACCGGTAAGTTTTACAGTAGTTAAAAATGCAGGAGTGGTTTTTGCCGTCCAACGTGTTTTTATTATGCGATAACCATATTTTGATGCCAGATTGATAACATTCGGGCAACCGGTTCTGTGGATTTTTATCACACCATTTATTGATATAAAACCAATCACATCATCACCCGGAATGGCACCACAACATTTTGCAAACTCATACGGAAATTTCGATGATTCATCGAAAATAACCAATTCTGCATTCTTTGGTATTTCACCATTATTATCATCATTATTCGTGTGGTAATAAACTTCTTCATCTTTTGGCTTGCCAATTTTTTCTGCTTTTATAATTTCTAAATTACCACCTACATTTTTAAATTTCTTTAACTCTAATAAATTGATGGTGCCTTTTGCAATGCCATACAATAAATCCATCGGACTTGGCATTTTGTAAAACGAAGCTAACAGCGTAATATTTTCGTTGTTATAATTTGCTTTTAACTGGCTTAATTTTCGTTCTAAAATTTCTTTCCCATCGTCGGCAATTTTTCTTTTTTCTTCGCGCAAAGAATTTTTGATTTTTGATTTTGCACGAGAAGTCGTTACAATATTCAACCAGTCTTCACTTGGTTTTTGCTTGCGCGATGTAATGATTTCTACTTGGTCGCCATTTTTTAATTCATGGCTGATGGGTACTAATTTATTGTTTACTTTGGCGCCAATACAAGTATCGCCTACATTGGTGTGCACCGTATAAGCAAAATCTAATGCCGTAGAACTTGCCGGCAATATTTTCAATTCACCTTTTGGCGTAAAAATATAAATTTCTTTTTGGTAGAGTTGAAGTTTAAAATCATTTATAAATTCTATAGGATTGATGTCCGGATTTTTTAAATATTCACGCACTTGCATCAACCAACTTTCAATCACTTCTTCCGTATTGTTCGATGGTTTAAATTTATTTTCTTTGTATTTATAATGCGCGGCTAAGCCTTTTTCAGCCACTTCATCCATGCGTTTCGTTCTTATTTGCACTTCCACCCATTGTCCGCCTGGTCCCATCACGGTCGTATGCAATGATTCATACCCATTGCCTTTTGGATGCGAAATCCAATCGCGCATTCTATTGGGTTGTGGCGAATATTTATCCGTAACGATAGAATATGCACGCCAACAATCTTCTTTTTCTTTTTCTGCGGTAGAATCTATAATAACACGAATGGCAAATTTATCATAAACATCTTCAAACGTAACTTCTTTTTTACGCATTTTATTCCAAATGGATGAGATGGATTTAGGTCGCCCAAAAACATTGGCATTCAATCCTGATTTGTCCATCTCTTCTTGTAATGGCCGTACAAAATCGTTGATGTATTTGGTACGTTCTTTTTTAGTGGATTCTAAGGATTTGGCAATTTCTTTATATTTCTCCGTTTCGGTATATTTCATTGCCAAATCTTCCAATTCTCCTTTAATGGAATATAAGCCTAAACGATGCGCTAAAGGTGCATATAAATAAATAGTTTCCGAAGCAATTTTAAGTTGGTTTTTCCTGCTTTGTCCATCTAAGGTGCGCATATTGTGCAACCTGTCGGCAATTTTTATTAAAATAACACGAATATCATCACTTAGGGTTAATAAAATCTTGCGATAATTTTCTGCTTGTACCGATTCTGTTTGATGAGAAATTTTACTGATTTTGGTTAGTCCATCAATAATTTTGGCGGAGGTATTTCCAAATTCTTTTTTAATGTCATCTATCGTTAAATCGGTATCTTCCACCGTATCGTGCAGCAAAGCACAAATGATGGAAGTGGAACCCAATCCCATATCGCCGGAAACAATTTTTGCCACTGCAATTGGATGATGAATATACGGTTCGCCACTTTTACGCCGCATGTGCTTATGCGCATCTACTGCCAATTCAAATGCATGGCGAATGCGTTTATCGTCGCCTTTTTTCATGCGCGGACGTGCTAATCGCAACAGTTGACGATAATCTTTAATGATGGCTTCCTTTTCTGCTTCTACGTTTATTTCCATGGACAGATGACAAGGTACAAACTAAAAATAAAAAAGTTCAAGCAAATTACTTGAACTTTTTTTTATTATTTAATTACTTTTTTTATTTTTTAGATTTGGCGTATTCTTCATTCATCCCGTTTAAAACATCATTGGTAATATTGTAGGCATCATTTACATATAATAAATTGATGGTTTCTTTAGAATAAGGAAGAATATAGGTATATGCACCATTGGCATTGTATTTTTTTAAATACTCAATAATGCGCTCTTGTAATTCCACATTAAAATCTTGCGTTTCTTTCATGAACTGCATTTCCATGGTTTGTTTGCGCTCTTCAATTTTTTGCTGTTTTTCCATCAGTTTCTGTTGAGCTGCCATACCTTCTTCTTCAGTCATCGTTTGTGCTTTTTGTACCAATGAATTGTATTCAGCCTGAAAGGCACTCATGCTTCTTTCCAATTCCGATTCCATTGCTTTTTGCTTCACTTCCAATTTTTGTTTGCCTATTTTAAAATAATCATATTGAGATTGAAATGTATCAATGTCAATATAGGCAATTTGAGGAACTGTAACCGATTTTCCATCGGTTTTTATGATTTGAGGTGTCGCATTTTGTTTCTTGGACGAAAAATGCAAGTAGAATAAAATTCCCACTAAAACGAATAAAAGTGCGTTTAACGCTAATGATATATTTTTCATAATGTGCACAAAGATAGTAATATTTTATATTCGCTTAATTTTTCAAATTGACTAATTATCAAATAATTTGTATCTTTGCACCTCTTCTGAGCAATCGGAATTGCGGGTGTGGCGAAATTGGTAGACGCACTAGACTTAGGATCTAGCGGGCAACCATGGGGGTTCGAGTCCCTCCACCCGCACAAACTTGAATGTTGTCATTCTGAACGAAGTGAAGAATCTTGTTCAATTTGGCAACATTTCTTATTTAACATTAAATAGTATCAAAAGTGAATATTTCTCAAAAGAACATCGATGAATTAAATGCTATTATTAGCATTGAATTAAAAAAAGAAGACTACTTACCTAAAGTAGAAAAAGGAATTACAGCTGCAAAAAATAACGCTGCTATAAAAGGTTTTAGAAAAGGACATGTGCCAGGTGCCATCATCAAAAAAATGTATGGAAATTCTATCTTGTTAGATGAATTAAACAAAGAAGTTTCTGAAGCATTAAACCAACATATTGAGTCGAATAAAATTGATATCTTAGGTCGTCCATTGCCTATTCCTGCTGACAATATCGTTTTTGACATTAATAATCCTTCTGATTTTACATTTGAATATGAATTGGGGTTAGCTCCAAGTGTGGATGTGAAAGCAGTAAGCAAAAAAACTAAAATAGAAAAAAGTGTTGTTGCCATTGACGATAAAACATTGGATGATGAGGTGGAAAAATTACGTGAACGATATGGCAATATAACCAATCCCGATAGAGCAGAAGGTGAGAAGCCTGAGTTTGAAAAAGTGGAGTTAAATCAAGAATTATTTGATAAAGTGTATGGTCCAGGTGTAGTAAATTCTTTAGAAGAATTTAAAGAAAAAGTACGTAAAGAACTTCAAGATTTTTCTGATAAATCAGCTGAAAATCAGCTTAAAGAGACCATTTATACTACTTTGTTAGAAAAAATAGAGATTCAGTTGCCGGAATCATTTTTGAAAAAATTCATCAAAGCGACTAATGAAAAGCCAATTGATGATACACAAATTGATACAGAATATCCTCAATTTGAAAAAGGCTTGAAATGGAATTTAATAACCAATGCTATTGCTAAAGAAAATGAAATTAAAGTGGAATTTGAAGAGGTGAAAAATTTCTCTAAAGAACAAATTAAAGTACAATTTATGATGTATGGTGGTGGCATTACCGATGAGATGATTGAACAATTCAATAACACCATGTTGGCAAAAGAAGACCATGTCAAAAAGTCATACGAAGGTGCAATGGAACAGAAATTGTTCACATTTATTGAAAGTCAATTGGATATTATAGAAAAATCTGTTTCATTTGATGAACTTTTAAATAAAAAAGAGGATTAGATTTGGGAAATGAGATAGTGGTATCTCAAATTTCAAATACACTTCTTTCATTTCTAACCATCTAAAAATCTTAACAAAATGGACTACGGTAAAGAATTCAGAAAGTATGCTACCAAACATCACGGATTATCCTCAGTGTATGTAGATAATTATTTACAAACCAGCATTACCAACTTAACACCGAACATCATTGAAGAACGACCAATGAATGTGGCTGCATTAGACGTATTCTCACGTTTAATGATGGATAGAATTATTTTCATGGGAACAGGTATTGATGATTATGTTGCCAATGTTATTATGGCTCAATTGTTATTCTTAGATTCTGCCGATAAAAATAGAGATATACAAATTTATGTAAATTCTCCAGGTGGTAGCGTGTATGCTGGTTTAGGAATTTACGATACCATGCAATATGTGGAGCCTAATGTGGCGACATGCTGTGTAGGCATTGCTGCTTCTATGGCTGCCGTATTATTATGTGCAGGTGAAAAAGGAAAACGAAGTGCCTTAAAACACAGTCGTGTAATGATTCACCAACCTATGGGCGGTGCACAAGGCCAAGCTTCTGAAATTGAAATTACATACAATGAAATTCAGAAATTGAAAAAAGAATTGTATGAAATCATCTCAAACCATAGTGGACAAGAATACGACAAAGTTTACAAAGATTCGGATCGCGATTATTGGATGACCAGCGAAGAAGCGAAAACGTATGGCATGATTGATGAAGTTTTACTTAAAAAATAAACATTTTAAACTTTTATTCATTAAATTAAGGACGCATCGTTTGCGTCCTTAATTTATAAAAAACGATTATGGCAAAAAAAGAAATGGATAAGTGTAGCTTCTGCGGAAAACCAAAAACAAACGTACAAGTTTTAATTTCCGGCATCGATGCGCAAATTTGTGATAACTGCATTGAGCAAGCAAACAAACTGCTTAATGAAGATGTTCAATCTCAAAAAAATACAAATTCCACCAGTTTTGATCGCCCAAAAAATCTTAAACCTAAAGACATTAAAGAATATTTAGATGATTATGTTATTGGCCAAGAGGAAGCTAAAAAAGTTATCGCTGTTGCTGTATATAATCATTACAAACGTTTGTCCCAAAATTTAAAAAATGATGAAGTTGAAATTGAGAAATCAAACATCATTATGGCTGGAAGAACCGGAACCGGCAAAACATTAATTGTAAAATCAATTGCTAAACTTTTAAAAGTACCATTTACCATTGTGGATGCCACCATCTTTACTGAAGCCGGCTATGTAGGCGAAGATGTAGAAAGTATTATAACACGTTTGTTGCAAGTATGTAATTATGATGTGGAAACGGCTGAAAAAGGAATTGTTTTTATTGATGAAATCGATAAAATTTCTCGCAAAGGCGATAATCCATCTTTAACACGCGACATAAAAGAAGGAACTCAACAATCACTTTTAAAACTGATTGAAGGTACCGATGTATTAGTGCCACCTCAAGGTGGACGTAAACATCCGGAACAAAAACTAATCAAAGTAGATACTAAAAATATTTTATTCGTTTGTGGTGGCTCTTTTGATGGCATTGATCGAGTGATTTCTAAGCGTATCAATACCTCAACCATTGGATTTAAAAGCAACAAAGCAGCAGCAGAAATTGACGACAAAAATCTATTGCCTTATATTACACATCAAGATATTCGAGCATTTGGAATCATTCCCGAATTGTTAGGTCGTTTGCCGGTATTGGTGCATTTAGATGAATTGGACAAACATGCGCTAACTAATATTTTAACACAACCTAAAAATGCCTTATTAAAACAATATAAAAAATTATTTAAAATGGACGGCATTGATTTAGAATTCGATAATGATGCTATTGATTTTATTGTAGATAAAGCATTGGAATATAAATTAGGAGCTCGTGGTTTGCGTTCTATTTGCGAAGCCATCATTACAGATGCGATGTATGAATTGCCATCTAAATCAGAGGCACAAAATTATAGGATTACAGAAGCATACGTAAAAAAGAAATTAAATAAATCCAAGATGGCAAAGCTCAAAGTGGCTTAATCATTCCTTGTAGTATTCATATAAATTGTAATTAGTAAGGTGCCTACCATTACCATACATTGTTTTATTTGATTTATAAACTTTATTGTCTAAAAATTCATAATTATATTTACAAGAATAATTTCCGCTTGTAATGCTAACTATCAGATTATAGTTTACTTAGTTTTAGAACATAGTGCATAATTTATTTTAATGACCATTTAACCAATTTATTATATCTATTTGAGTTTGTGAAGGACCTGTATTTGCAGGATAATTAGGATCCTGAAAATCGGAAACATCTTACGTACCCTATAATTGGAAGAAGTACCTCTTTTTACTGTTTTTAGAAGTTAATTGTCCAATCTCATTATCTATTGCTTTCTTACAGGACAAAACTGATAAGCCCAAAACTAAGTATAAAAATAATTTTTTCATGTTCGCCATAAATGAATTTTTATGGATAGTACATAAATCTATAAATGTGTTTTTATTATTATTTTTCAAATAATATTTAATTGTGACAATGAATCGAGTTGTTGATTTATATATATATATATAAATAAATCAACAACTTGTGGGTTGAATATGTACTATTTGTGACATAAAAGAAACAAAGTAATGGAATATTAAATTTGACATTCATTATTGCTTATGTATAGTTTACACTTATTTATTCATCAATTTTTCTAATCAACCAAAACCATTTTGATTTGTTATATTTGCAATCTATTATTCATTAACTTTTAAAATAATAATAAAATGGCTTTCGAATTACCAAATCTTCCTTATGCACATGAAGCATTAGAACCTCATTTTGACACATTAACCATGCAAATTCACCATGGCAAACACCATAATGCCTATGTAACCAACTTAAATGCGGCCATTGCCGGTACAGAACACGAAGGCAAATCGCTAGAAGAATTAATGGCATCTATTTCTACGTTACCCGTTGCTGTTCGCAATAATGGTGGTGGACATTACAACCATTCCTTATTTTGGACCATTCTTTCACCATCTGGTGGTGGCGAACCAACGGGTGCAATTGCGGATGCTATCACGAATACATTCGGTTCGTATGATAAATTTAGAGAAGAATTTTCCAAAGCAGCAGCTACACGTTTTGGTTCAGGTTGGGCATGGTTATGCGTAAAAGCAGATAAATCTATTTGCGTTTGTTCTTCGCCAAACCAAGATAATCCATTAATGGATATTGCTGAATGTCCAGGAACACCTGTTTTAGGCATCGATGTTTGGGAACATGCCTATTATTTACATTATCAAAACCGCAGACCTGATTATGTTACGGCTTTCTATAACTTAATTAATTGGGAAGAAGTAAACAAGCGATACGCTGCAGCAATTGCAGGATAAACTATTTCCAATTCTAAAAATATTTTTTTGCCGACTTTTTTAGTCGGCATTTTTTTATTCTACCACAAAAGATTTGGTTGCTATGTTGCCATCTTCCATCAAAAATGAAATAAAATAAATACCTGAAGGAAATTTATCTAATGGAATTTGTATGTGAGAAGCACTTGATTGAATTTTATTTTCATAATACAGTTGACCTAAAACAGAATTTATTTTTAGATATTTTGGGATGGTTTTGAGCCACTCAATTTCTAAATGAAGTTCATTTTTTGCCGGATTAGGAAATACATTAAATATTGTAATGTCGGTTGTATTGGAAATATTGCTGAGTATAATGGGTAATTCAGCAAAGGATTTACATCCGTTTACATCCATAATTTCAAGCTTATAATCGCCATTTTCTGAAATAAATAAAGTGTCATTTGTCTGAGTGGGTAATATTACATTGTCTTTATACCAAAAATAAGCATCTGCCATGGTTGATGTATAAAGAAAAGGAGCATCAAAATATAAATTAGGTGAAGCGATTGTATCCAAGTTTAATAAAATAAGACTGTCTTTACGCACACAACCTACCGTGTCAGTTGCTGTAATCATGTAGGTACCTGCCAATAAATTTTGTAAATCAGATGTGGTATCATTCGTATTCCAATGGTACGAAACCAAACCATGATTTCCGGATATTGAAGTATAAATTGCACCATCATTTTTTCCCAAACAAGTAGGTTGTTGAATAATATCCATATTTAAAGAAAAAGTACTGCATTGCTCACGAATTTTATAAATAATGCCGTTAATTAAATTAGCCGCATATAATTCACCATAAATATCTTCTCCAAAAGACGAAATAAACGTATTGGAAGTAGAAATTTTTCCTAAAGGAAACGAATAAAAGAGATGGTTCTCTTTTTTAATGGCAAAAAAATTATGCGTTAAAAAATCGCCACAAAGATAATAGCCTTGTAAGTCTTTATAACGATTGCCACGATATACAAAACCACCTGTAATAGAACGTCCACCTGACGAATTATGTCCATATTGAAAAATAGGAAACACATAATTAGAACTATTACCACATGCATTTGGATTATAGAAAACATCGCCTTCATAACATCGCCAACCATAATTTTCACCACCCATGCTGCTGCTGGCTTGAAAGTTAACTTCTTCCCAATTGCCTTGACCAACGTCGGCTTGCCACATGTCGTGTGTTTGTCGGTCAAAACTAAATCGCCATAAATTTCTCAGTCCATAGGCCCAAATTTCTTTGCGTACATTCGTTGAATTATAAAATGGATTGCTTGTCGGAATGGTATAAGGAACGGAAAAATTATTGACATCGATTCTCAATAATTTACCTAAAATAGAATTTTTGTTTTGTGCATTGTTGTTAGGATCACCACCACTTCCACCATCACCCACAGCAATATATAGAAATCCATCATGACCAAATTTCATACAACCACCATTGTGGTTGGTATGTGTAGGATGTGGAAGATGAATAATTAAAAAAGAAGAATCCATATTTGCTCGGTTCGTATGGGTTGAAACTTTGTAACGAAAAACAACATTATTGGTGGTGCTTTTTTGTGTATAATACACGAAGAAATAGCCATTTTGCTGGTAATTTGGATGAAATGTAATGCCTAAAAATCCTTGTTCGTCACTATATTGTACTTTCGTACGAATGTCTAAAAAGGTATCTAACAAATTGGCGTTGGAATCATACACAAATATTCGTCCACTTTGATCGGCTATATATAAACGTGATGTGTACCCATCATTAGCAATATCTACTGGATGAGGTACGCCAACAACAAAAGTATCTAATTTAATTTTTGGCTGCGCATAGGCATCTAAATTAATAAATAGAAATGCTAAAATTAGAATGTAATTTATGTTCATTTTTAAATGTAGGTTGATTTAAAATTAAACAAAAAATGAGAATGAATGAAATTAAAAACAACTGATCAAAAGCCGTCGCAAGTTTGTAGTATAGCAATAGCGTGGGAAACTTGTGACGATTAATAAATTAAGCTTATAACTTGTTTGATAAAAAAACTCCAAAGCTGTCGCAAGTTTGTAGTATAGCAATAGCGTGGGAAACTTGTGACGATTAATAAATTCAAGTTTTTAATTTGTTTAATAAAAAGCTGTCGCAAGTTTGTGGTATAGCAATAGCGTGGGAAACTTGTGACGATTAATAAATTCAAGTTTTTAACTTGTTTAATAAAAAAAAACAAAGCTGTCGCAAGTTTGTGGTATAGCAATAGCGTTGGAAACTTGTGACGATTAATAAAAACCAAAGCTGTCGCAAGTTTGTGGTATAGCAATAGCGTGGGAAACTTGTGACGAATAATAAATCAAGCTTATAACTTGTTTAATAAAAAAACTCAATGCCCAAAGCTGTCGCAAGTTTGTGGTATAGCAATAGCGTGGGAAACTTGTGACGATTAATAAATCAAGTTTATAACTTGTTTAACAAAAAGCCGTCGCAAGTTTGTAGTATAGAAATAGCGTGGGAAACATGTGACGAATAATAAATCAAGCTTATAACTTGTTTAATAAAAAAACTCCATTGGAATTGCTTTTCCAATGGAGTTTAATTTTTTTGATACGATTGAATGCGTTTTATACTACATTAAACTTTGCTTTTTTCAAAATCTTGCATCGCTTTCACCAATATTTCTACACTTTCAATCGGCAATGCATTATAGCAAGAAGCACGAAAACCACCAACCGTTCTGTATCCTTTAATACCATGAATATTATAAGGTTTCACAAAATCTAAAAACGCTTCTTCGTCAGCTTTGTTTTCTGTAATAAAATTAATATTCATTCTACTTCTATCTTCATGCGCTGCATGTCCTTTAAATAGTAGATTTCTGTCAATTTCTGCATATAATAATGTAGCTTTTGCTTTATTGCGTTTTTCCATTTCGGCTAAACCACCTAATTTTTTTAGCCAACGCAAGGTGAGCAAACAGGTGTAAATGGTAAATACAGGTGGCGTATTGTATAATGAATTATTTTTTGCATAAATGCTATAATCCCACATTTTTGATTTTGCTCTTTTCGCTCTTCCTAACCATTCATTTTTAATAATAACTAATGTTATTCCAGAACAACCTAAATTCTTCTGTGCTCCAGCATAAATTAAATGATATTTTGATACATCAAGAGGACGAGAAAATATATCCGAACTCATATCGCAAACTACCGGAACAGGATATGCTTTATCTTCAAAAAATTCAGTACCATAAATTGTATTGTTCGATGTAAGATGTAAATAAGTAGCATCAGCATCCACACTAAAATCTTTCGGAATAAATTTAAATTGGCTGTCTTTTGATGAAGCGATGATTCTGGTCTTTCCGTATAATCGAGTTTCTTCTTCAGCACGTGTTGACCAAATATCGGTTTCTACAAAATTGACAGTTTCATCATCGTTTAAAATGTTATATGGAATCATATTAAACTGCATATTCGCACCACCTTGTAAAAATAAAATGGTATAATCATCCGGAACATTCAATAATTCTTTTATCAATTCAATACTTTCTTCTAAAACCGCAGTAAATTCTTTACTTCTGTGTGATATTTCTAAAATAGAAAGACCAATCCCTTTGTAATCTAAACAAGCTTGAGCACTTTGCTCAAACACTTCTTGTGGTAAAATAGAAGGACCTGCGCCAAAATTGTGTTTCTTCATGTGTGATAATTAATTTTTATTATGAGAATGAAATTCTGAAAAGTCTAGAATATCGATTTTTTATTACAAATCTACTAAATCTTGAAACATTCCTATTTTATTGAATTATTATAACGTGTGTGCGGTATAAAGATTTGGAATCTACTCAACATGTTATGATTCATTATAAAAAGCATAAACACACATGGTTTATCTGTTTCAAGTCTATTAAAATATACATTCAAATAATTAGTCAATACTTTTGTGAAAAAAATGATTTTGTCCGCATATTATTGCATGAAGAATGAATATTCCATCAAATAAAACACATGATTTTTTTTAATCAATCAGATTCGAAAAATAAATCACTACACTTTACACGTAATATCTTTAATAATGGCGTGTTTTTTAGTACAAGATTTCAATTTTTAGAGAAACGAAACGTTCATTTTTATTCTTTTTCAAGAGAAAATTAAAAATAAATAGAAAAATGCTACCAAATTAAAGATGCTTCCTTCCAATTTCAGCACATTTTGTAACGAAAATTGATTTTGAAAAGTACATTTTTGAATGTTTTTTCAAAACTAACTGCGTTTAATAACTAAAAATGTATCCTCGAAATCGGGTTTTTTAAAATAAAATATACCAAATACAATTTTTTTGGACTTT